>VFQT010000138.1_pt1 | contig 114434 bp, 111 predicted proteins | sample 3512381 | NCBI WGS metagenome assembly VFQT01 (sample SAMN10412376, study PRJNA504923) | tailings metagenome | isolation source: Relicate 2 Philex TSF3 active mining site | place: Philippines: Tuba, Benguet | collected 2017-08-29
CGCAGCACGCCGCCCTTCAGCTTGAAATCCTGGAACCCGTAGCGCGCCTGCGCCGCCTCCGCCAGCCGCACCACCGCCTCCGGCGTCATCGCGGCCTCATGACGCAGCCGGCACCAGTCATCGGCGGCATTGGGCTCGCTGGCATAGGGCAAATCGGTGCGGGTGCGGTCGCCGACAAAAAACAGATAACCCAGCATCTGCACCGCCTCGCGCTGCACGCCCTCGCCCAACAGCGCCGCCACCGGCACGCCGAGGTGCTGGCCTTGCAAATCCAGCAGCGCCGACTCCACCGCAGTCAGCACATGGATGGTGGTGCGCAAATCAAAAGTCTGCAGCCCGCGACCGCCGGCGTCGCGGTCGCCGAAGCGCGCACGAATGTCATTGAGGATCGCCTGCAATTGCCCGATCGGCCGCCCCTCGACCAGCGCGCGGGTTTCCTCCAGCGTCTGGCGGATTTTTTCGCCGCCGGGCACTTCACCGACACCGGTGCGGCCGGCATTGTCAGTGAGGATCAGCAGGTTGCGGGTGAAAAATGGCGCATGCGCACCCGACAGGTTGAGCAGCATGCCGTCGCGGCCGGCTACGGGGATGACGCGGAGGGTGGAGATGATGGGGGATGTGGTCATGCGGGGGTGGGTTGATTCAGAAGGCTTGGAGGATGGCGGGTGACTAGGTGCCGGTCATCCACAAATGAAATCGACTCCGGTACGTTTAATTGCGAAATCGACTCCGGTACGTTTAATTGCGGTAGCAGGCAAGTTTGCGACTAACTTTACAGAGGGTAATTTTATGGCCACAGTGGTGGCGGGTGGCACCGTTTCAGCAATAGGCGGGGGGAAATTTGCGAATGGGGCGCTGACCGCGTCTTTCGGTTATCTGTATAACTATTGCGGATCAGTTGGAGATTGTGCGAAGCGATTTCGTGGCAGAACCGTTGGCGGGTCTTGGCTGGCACCCGTATTAATATGGGAGGGTGGAAGTACTGCAATTGATGGAATTGGCGGTGCGGTGGATTACGTTAATGCTAAGGGGCATGCGCTGGAGACGGAAGAAACGATGCGCAAGTTTGAAGATTTATATAACAAGACAAAAGATCCTAAGATCTATGGGGAATTTAAGCGAATTCATGATTATTATCATCAAGTAGCAGTACCTGAGGTAGCCAAGCCTGCAATGAGCGTAAATGAGGCCATAAAGCAGAAAGTGTTTGAAGGGGCGATTGAGAAGTTGATGTTCAAGTCACCAATTACCGGAAAATAGGATTCAGTTATGGTGAAAAAAACTTTAATAATTACGCTAATCGTATTTCAGCTAGCAATGATTTTCGGAGGTTTTCTGGTAAATCAGGAGGAATTGATTTCTGCTGATAAGGCAAATCGATTGGTACAAATGTATGAACGATCATTAGCTGCAAATCGTGACAATGCTTTAGTAGGAATTTCGGGAAAAGATTTTAGGTCGGAGATACGTACACTCCAAATATTTGATCAGAGAAGGAGAGAACTAATCCAAGCTTCGATGTTGGGATTATTGTTAAGTGTCATAGTAAGTTTTGTTTTGATTAATCAACCAAAGGTACCGGAGTCGAATTCCCCACCTAGCTAATTGATAAAAATATCAATGGTACCCCAAAGGTACCGGAGTGAACTGCCCCGGTTTGTACGGACACATTTAAGTGGAGTCACAATACGCTTGGAGGTGTCCGTACAAACCGGGGCAGTTCAGAGTCGAATTGTTGAAAAGAAATTGACTCCAACACCTTTCGCTCTTGTTCTCGCCTTTCAGTTCCAGCCGCACCAGCATTTCATCGCGCAGCGCGCCGATGAGCAGATTGCCTTTCCAGTACGGAAATTGGTCTCCGGTGTAAAAGGCCATGCGCGAGGGCATGATCGACAACACCCTCCCTACTTAAATCCAATTCTCCAGCATCAGACCCGGCACGCGCTGAAACTCGCCTTCATTGTTGGTTACCAGCACCAGTGCAAGAGCGCGTGCGTGTCCGGCGATCATGGCATCGTAGGGGCCGATGGGTTTGCCGACCTTCGCCAGCGCGGCGCGCACCTGCCCGAAATGAATCGCGGCGGCTGCATCGAATGGCTTGACCTCAAGGCGGGCGATCATGCTTTCGATGTCCGCAAGGTTTTGCTCGGTCTCGGCGGATTTCTCCGCGCCATAAATCAGCTCGCCCAGGGTGACCGACGAGATGCACATCTGCCCATCGTGTTTCTTGAACGCATCCCGTATGCGTTCAGGACGATTCTTCATCGCATAGATCACGATGTTGGTGTCGAGCATGTACTTGAGCATGCTAGAGCGCCGCGCGTTCCTGATCCTGCGGCTGTTCGCGCGTTTCCATGAAATCCGGCGACACGCCTTTGGCGGCGAACCAGAGGTCCCATGACTCGCCGGCCGGCACGATGACCCGGGCGTTGCCCACGGCAATGATTTCCACTTTGGTGACCGTCTCGGGCATGGCAACACCTTTGGGCAATCGGACGGCCTGACTTTTATTGCTCTTGAACAGTACTGTTTGCGCGGTGCTCATGACTTTACTCCTTTGCGTCCGTCAATGGATATACCTCGAGTATATCCAAAAACTCTCCACGAAGCATTTCCAGAAACCACTTGATGATGCCACGGGGATAGCAATTTAAATAATTGATTTTATTGACTTATCTAACGAACTCCAATCTAACCACTGCCCCCTCCCGCTCATCCGTCAACAAATAAACAAACCCATCCGGCCCCACCCTGACATCGCGGATACGCCCGATCTGCCCCTTGAGCAGCCGCTCCTCGCGCACCACCTTCTCGCCATTCAGTTCCAGCCGCACCAGCATTTCATCGCGCAGCGCGCCGACCAGCAGATTGCCTCTCCAGTTGGGGAATTGGTTGCCGGTGTAGAAGGCCATCCCTGACGGCGCAATCGACGGCACCCAGACATGCAGCGGCTGTTCCATGCCGGGTTTGGCATTGCCTTCGCCGATTTTGGTGCCGATGCCGTAATTGACGCCGTAGCTGATCACCGGCCAGCCGTAGTTGCGGCCTGAACGCATCACGTTCACTTCATCGCCGCCCTGCGGGCCGTGTTCATGGGTCCACAGTTCCCCTGTTTGCGGATGCAGCGCGGCGCCCTGCATGTTGCGGTTGCCCAGCGTGAACTTCTCCGGTTTCGCGCCGGTGCGGTTCACGAAGGGATTGTCTTTGGGCACGCGGCCATCATCGTGCAGGCGGATCACCGAGCCGGCGTGGTCATCAAGCTTCTGCGCGCGCGGCATGTCGCCGCGGTCGCCGAGGGTCAGATACACAAAGCCTTTCTGGTCGAACACGATGCGCCCGCCGAAGTGGTAGCTGGCGCGGGTCTTGGGTTCCATGCTGAACAGCAGCTGCACTTCGGTCATGCGATGGCTTTGCAGCTTGCCGCGCGCCATCGCGGTACCCCATCCACCCGGGCCCGGTGCGTTGTAGGCCCAGTAGATCCAGCCATTCTTGTCGTACTGCGGATGCAGCACGACGTCGAACAGGCCGCCCTGGCCGCTGGCGACGATCTCGGGCAGGCCTTCGATGGGCCTGGGATCGAGCTGGAATTCCCGGCTGACAATGCGCAGCCGGCCTTCGCGTTCGGTGACCAGCATGCGGCCGTCGGGCAGGAAGGCGATGGACCAGGGGTTGTGCAGGCCGCGGACGAGGGTGACGATGCGGAATTCGTGCTTTTCGGATTTGATGGTTTGGGCGGTGGCGGAGGTGGCGGTCATTGCCATCAACGCCACCAGCATCGTCATTCCGGCGAACGCCGGAATCCAGGGGTTTTGGAACACCCTCAATATCAAGACATGCGGTCGCCCCTCACCCCAACCCTCTCCCCGCAAGCGGGGCGAGGGAGTATCCAGCAACCATCGCTCACGATTAAAGACGCTCATCCAGTTGCGCATGGGGATTTCCGGGGAAAACCGTAAAGGGTCGCGTTTATAATAGCGCCCTTTGTCCAAGCAACACCTGATGCTCCCCGAACAGCTGCCCGCACCCGGGCAGCGCACCAGCACTGCCCTGCTCCACGGTTCCGGCGACGCCCCCCTGCTGGCCGAACTGGCGGCCCGCGCTCGTCCATTGCTGGTGCTGACCGAATCGGCGTGGCAGGCGCAGCGCCTGCTGCAGGAAATCCCGTTCTTCGCGCCGCAGCTGCGCGTGCACCTGCTGCCCGACTGGGAAACCCTGCCCTACGACCACTTCTCGCCCCACCACGACCTGGTGTCGGAACGGCTGGCGACGCTGTGCCAGATGGTGCGCGGCGACATCGACATCGTGCTGGTGCCGGTGACCACGGCGCTCTATCGCATGGCGCCGGTGGACTTCATCACCGCCAACACCTTTTACTTCAGGCAGGGCGCAAAACTCGGCGCCGAGGCGCTGCGCCTGCAACTCACGCTCGCCGGCTACAACCATGTCACCCAGGTCATCGCGCCGGGTGAATACAGTTTCCGCGGCGGGCTGATCGACCTCTTCCCGATGGGCAGTCCGCTGCCCTACCGCATCGACCTCTTCGACGAAGTGATCGATTCGATCCGCAGCTTCGATGTCGACAGCCAGCGCACGATCATGAAGGTGCCGGAGGTGCGGCTCCTGCCGGCGCGCGAATTCCCGATGGATGAAGCCGCGCGCACCGCCTTCCGCCAGCGCTTCCGCGAGCGCTTCGAGGGCGACCCCTCGCGCAGCCAGGTCTACAAGGATGTATCGAAGGGCATCCCGACCGCGGGCGTTGAATATTTCCTGCCGCTGTTTTTTGACAGCACGGCGCTGGTCACTGATTACCTGCCGAAGGACACCACGGTCTGCCTGCGTCCCGGCATCACTGAAGCCATCGACGAGTTCTGGGCGGATACACGCGGCCGTCATGCGATGGTGCGCGGCGACCTCGCCAATCCGGTGCTGCCGCCGCAGGAACTGTTCCTCACCGAGGATGCGTTCTTCGGTGCGATCAAACCGTTTGCGCGCATCGACCTCGCAGTGGTTGCACCGGCGGTCGCAGGCTCTCCTGCGGAAGTTGTTGAAAATGTTAATAAAAACAATTGGTTAAGTACATCACCTTCTTCCCCCTCTCCCGCCCTGGGGCGGGACAAGGGAACACTTGAAGCAACGCAGAGGGCTGGGGTGAGGGTAGGGGAAAGTGGTCACCCCTCACCCCAACCCTCACCCCGCGAGCGGGGCGAGGGAGAAAACCAGCAGCAAGCTGCAACCGCCCCGCTGCCGCCGCTGCATGTCGAGCGCCGCGCCGATGATCCGCTGCACCGGCTGCGCGGCTTTGTCGACCGCCATGCCGGACGCGTGCTGGTGCTTGCAGAGACATTGGGCCGGCGCGAAACCATGCTCGAGTACTTCGCCGAGTACGGGCTGAAGCCGGCACAGGTCACCGACTGGGCGCAGTTCAAGGCGACTGCCGACCGTTTCGTGCTCGGCGTGGCACCGCTCAGCAACGGCTTCATCGACACCACGGCGCAGGTCGCGATCGTCACCGAAAACGAACTCTATGCCTCGCAGGTGCGCCAGCGCACGGTGCGCGACGCCAAACGCGCCTCGCCCGAAGGCATGCTGCGCGACCTGTCCGAGGTCAAGGTCGGCGACCCGGTGGTGCATGAGCAGCACGGCATCGGCCGCTACCTCGGCCTGCAGAGCATGGACCTCGGCGAGGGCGCCACCGAATTCCTGACGCTGGAATACGCGAACAACGACAAGCTCTATGTGCCGGTGTCGAGCCTGCACCTGATCAGCCGCTACAGCGGCGCGGCCGCCGACCAGGCGCCGCTGCACCAGCTGGGCAGCGGGCAATGGGACAAGGCCAAGCGCCGCGCGGCGGCGCAGGTGCGCGACACCGCCGCGGAACTGCTGGCGATCTACGCGCAGCGCGCAGCGCGCGAGGGCTACGCCTTCAGCCTGAAGCCGCATGACTACGAGGCCTTCGCCGAGGGCTTCCCCTTTGAGGAGACCGCCGACCAGGCCGCGGCAATCAACGCCACGATTGAAGACCTTAAAAGCGCCAAACCGATGGACCGCCTGGTCTGCGGCGATGTCGGCTTCGGCAAAACCGAAGTCGCCCTGCGCGCCGCTTTCGTTGCGGTCGCCGACGGCAAGCAGGTCGCCGTGCTGGTGCCGACCACGCTGCTCGCCGAACAGCATTTCAATACCTTCTCCGACCGTTTCGCCGACTGGCCGGTGAAAATCGCCGAGTTCTCGCGCTTCCGCACCGGCAAGGAGACCACGGACGCCATCAAAGGCCTCGCCGAAGGCCGCATCGACATCGCCATCGGCACGCACAAGCTGGTCAGCAAGGACATCCATTTCAAGAACCTCGGCCTGGTGATCATCGACGAGGAACACCGCTTCGGCGTGCGCCAGAAGGAGCAGTTCAAGGCGCTGCGCGCCGAAGTCGATGTGCTGACGCTGACCGCGACGCCGATCCCGCGCACGCTGGCGCTGTCGCTGGAAGGCCTGCGCGATTTTTCGGTGATCGCCACCGCGCCGCAGCGCCGGCTGGCGATCAAGACCTTTGTCGCACGGTATGCGAAGTCGCTGATCCGCGAAGCGGTGCTGCGCGAACTGAAGCGCGGCGGCCAGGTGTATTTCCTGCACAACGACATCGACACCATTGCCAATGTCGAGGAAGAACTGACCCGCCTGCTGCCGGAAGCGCGGGTGCGCATCGCCCACGGCCAGATGCGCGAGCGCGAGCTGGAGCTGGCGATGCGCGATTTCTACCAGGGCCGCTTCAACATCCTGCTGTGCACGACCATCATCGAAACCGGCATCGACATCCCCACCGCCAACACCATCATCATCAACCGCGCCGACCGTTTCGGCCTCGCCCAACTGCATCAGCTCAGGGGCCGCGTCGGCCGCTCGCACCACCAGGCCTATGCCTATCTGCTGCTGCCGGATGAGGGCAACATCACTCCCAACGCCAAAAAGCGGCTGGAGGCGATCCAGGCGATGGAGGAACTGGGCTCGGGCTTTTACCTGGCGATGCACGACCTCGAAATCCGCGGCGCGGGTGAAGTGCTGGGCGAGAACCAGTCGGGCGAGATGCACGAGATCGGCTTCAACCTGTATTGCGCAATGCTCGACTCGGCGGTGAAGTCGCTGAAGGCCGGCAAGGAACCGGACCTGAATGCGCCGCTGGGCGTGACCACTGAAATCAACCTGCACACCCCGGCGCTGCTGCCCAACGATTACTGCCACGACGTGCACGAGCGGCTGGTGCTCTACAAGCGCATGGCCAACTGCGAAAACGAAGACCAGCTGCTGCTGCTGCAGGAGGAACTGGTCGACCGCTTCGGCCAGTTGCCCGACCCGGCGCGCGTGCTGATCGACAGCCACCGCCTGCGCCTGCTCGGCAAGCCGCTGGGCATCGCGAAGATCGACGCCAGCGAACATGCGATCCAGCTGCAGTTCGTGCCCAATCCGCCGATCGAGCCGATCAGGATCATCCGGCTGATCCAGAAAAAGCGGAACTACAAACTCGCCGGCCAGGACCGGCTGCGCATCGAGACCGCCACGCCGGACCTCAAGGCGCGCGTCGCCGAAATCCGCAGGGTTTTCGCCGAACTGGGCTGAACAACGGCGACTGCCGATGCCGGCGGATTCATGCAGCGCAGCATGGCACGCCCGCCCTGATTGACACCCCTTGGGCCCGCTGCTACCTTGCCCCGCTGCAACAATTCAAACAACAAGATTGCCCGCCGGACCACCCCTTTACCCTACAGTCCCAAGGAGGAGTCATGTCATACATGCGATTTTCACTGACTGCGCTCGCGACGGTTGCGCTGCTCACCGGCATCCCCGCTGCCGACAGCCACGCCCAGGCGCGCACCAAGATCAAGTACGCGCTGGGCGACGTCATCTCGATTGACGAACTCCCGCTGCTGGTGGCGGCAGAGCGCGCGAAAAAACGCGGTGTCGACGTAGAGATCACCTCGTTCAAGAGCGAGGAAGTAGCCACCCAGGCCGTGATCAACGGCCAGGCCGACATCGGCCAGGGCACGCCTTATGCCGCTGTGCAGAAGGTGAACGTGCCGGTGCGGTTCTTCTACCAGATGAGCGCGCTGCAGTTTTTCCCGATCGTCAACAAGGACAGCTACCAGAGCTGGAAGGACCTCAACGGCCAGGAAATCGTGGTGCATGCCCGCGGTTCGGGCACCGAAGCCATCATGCGGCTGATGGCCAAGGAGCATGGCATCGAATACAAGAACGTCAGCTTCGTTCCGGGTTCGGATGTGCGCGCGCTGGGCCTGCTCAAAGGCACCATCAAGGCCTCCATCCTCGATGCCACCAACAAGAATTACGTCAACAAGGAAGCACCGGGCAAGTTCATCGTGCTGCCGCTGGGCAAGGTCAAGGCCAGCGACGAGGCACTGTTCGCCACCCGCGCCTTCCTCGACAAGAACCAGGCGGCGGTTGCAGTATTCGTCGAGGAACTGCTCCGCGTCACCCGCGAAATCAACGCCAATCCGAAGTCGATCGTCGAGGAACGCAAGAAGCTCGGCCTGCTGAAAGACATTCCGGCCAAGCTCGAAGCCGAAATCCTGCCCTACTTCGAGGAAGGGGTTAAAAACGGCATCTTCCCGAACGACGGCGGCGCCGAGAATGCAGCGAAGAACGACCTTGAGTTCTTCAAGCTCTCCGGCAGCATCAAGGGCGACAACCTGAAAGCGGAGGATTTCTGGCACCTCGCCCCGCTCAAGGCCGCGCTCGGCAAATTCAAGTGACGGTCGCTGTCCTGCGGGGCGGCGGACATCCCCTTTGCCCCGGGGAGCGCTGATTTGCAGCGCTCCGGAATCACCTCCAGCCCCCTGTTCTGGCAAATCCTCTCCTTCGCGCTGTTTTTCGGCGCGTGGGAGATCGCCGGGCGCTGGCCGGTCAGTGCGGCCTTCCCGCCGTTCAGCGCCACCCTGCTGGCGCTGCTCGGCATGATCGGCGACGGCAGCCTCGGCAAGGCCTACGTCTCGACGCTCCAGCCGCTGCTGATCGGCATCGCCATCTGCAGCGTTGCCGGCATCGGCTTCGGCATCAGCATGGGGCTGTCGCGCACGGTGGAATGGTTCACTCTGCCGGTGTTCATCATCCTGCAGGCGGCGCCGATGGCGGCGATCATTCCGCTGATCACCTATCTGTATGGCATCGGCCTGACCGCCAAGGTGCTGGCGGTGATTTTCCTGGCGGCGCCGGTGGTGGTGATGAACTCCTACAAGGGCATCCGCAACGCCAATCCTTCGCTGGTGCAGATGTGCCGCTCCTTCCAGGGCAACCGGCGCCAGGAAATCACCAAGATCATCCTGCCCCACGCCGCCGCGCTGATCTTCACCGGGCTGCGGCTCGGGCTGGCAATGGGCTTCATCGGCGTGGTGATTGCCGAACTGCTGATCACGCCCACCGGCATCGGCGACCTGATCACCTACCACAGCTCGGTGGCCGACTACCCCCAGATGTTTGCCGCCATCAGCTCGATCATCGTGATCGCTGCTGTGTCGCTGCACGCGCTGGAACGGCTGGAGCGCCGGCTGTTTCCCGCCGAAATCCGTGGAACCTGAACATGCAAAATGAAGTGGCTGTGGAAGTCAGAAACATCAGCAAAAACTACGGCGGCAAGGTCGAGGCGCTGCGCGATGTGTCGCTCGCGTTTCCGCGCGGCCGGCTGTGCACGCTGCTCGGCCCCAGCGGCTGCGGCAAGACCACGCTGCTGAAAATCATCGCCGGCCTCATCCCCGCCAACAGCGGCGAGGTGCTGGTGCACGGCAAGCCGGTGAGCGGCCCCGGCCCCGAGCGCGCCTTCGTGTTCCAGGATTTCGCGCTGATGCCCTGGGCCACGGTGCTGCGCAACGTCGCTTTCGGCCTCGAACTGCGCGGCATGCCGCCGGAAGAACGCAACGACATTGCGCGCCGGCACATCGCCGAAGTCGGCCTTGCCGGCTTCGAATCGAGCTATCCGAACCAGCTCTCGGGCGGCATGCGCCAGCGCGTCGGCCTGGCCCGCGCGCTCGCGGTCAACGCCGACATCATCCTGATGGACGAGCCGTTCTCGGCGATCGATGAACAGACACGCCGCAAATTCCAGGAAGAACTGCTGGTGCTGCTGAAACACCATCAGAAAACCGTCATTTTCGTCACCCACAGCATCGAGGAGGCCGCTTACCTGTCGGACCAGATCACGCTGCTGTCGCCGCGCCCGGGCCGCATCGCCAAAACCGTCGAACCCGGCATCGACCGCAGCCGGGGACCGGACGAGATCCGACGTGACAGGCACTACCTGGATACCGTGGACGAAATCTGGCAAATGCTGAAGCAGTACGTCGACTGATTACGGCCCGGCCATGACCCTGTTCGGCAGAAAAATACCCGTCGTATTCTCCCTGGCCGTGTGGTTCGGCCTGTGGGAACTGGTCGGACATTCCGGATTCTCGACGATCGTTCCGCCCTTCTCGACGGTGGTCGAAACCGCCTTCGTGATCGCGCAAACCGACAAGTTTGCGGCCGCTGCGGCGATCTCCCTTCGCACTTTTGCAGCCGGCATGGCGCTGGCGATCGCCGTCGGACTGCCGCTGGGCTTCCTGATGGCGCGGGTCGCCTTCGCCGGACGCCTGCTCGGCATGTGGGTCAACATCTTCGTCAGCGCGCCGATCTCTGCGCTGGTGCCGCTGCTGATGGCGGTGGTCGGCATCGGTGAAACCACGGTTGTGGTCACCGTGTTCCTGTTCGCGGTGTTCGTCATCATTCTCGACACCCAGGTCGGCGTGCAGCATGCCGACCGCTCGCTGGTGGAAATGGCGAGATCGTTCGGCGCCCGGCGCTCGCAGATATACACCAAGGTGCTGATCCTCAGCGCGCTGCCGGAAATCCTCGCCGGACTGCGCCTGGGCGCCATCCGCGGCGTAAAAGGCGTCGTCATCGGCCAGCTGCTGGTGTCCATCATCGGCGTCGGCGAGCTCTTTGAACTGTATTCGAAACATTTCCTGATGGAAGAGTTCTGGGCTCTGGTGATGATCGTGTTCCTGTTCGCCTTCTTGATTTCAGAGTCTCTGGCGGCGCTGGAACGCAGGGTCGAGTATTACGCCGGCAACCGGTAAACTGTCCGTTGCGCCGCTGCCGCGGCTTTTCCGGCCGCAGGATACACCGCCATGTTCCGTGCCATCCTCCTTCTCGTTCTGAATGCCTGTTTCGCGCTGCCGCAGGCGGCAGCCCAGCCGGCTGGCGTCACCGGTTTTGTCATCCTCCACGGCAAGGGCGGCCGGCCTGACGGACTGACCGCGCCGCTGGCCGCGAGCCTGCAGCAGGGCGGCGCGCAGGTGGTCAGCCCCGAGATGCCCTGGTCCGACGGTCGCAAGTACGACTCTGATGTCGCCGCCGCCGAACAGCAGGTCACCGCCGCGCTGAAGGATCTTCGCAGCAAGGGCGCAAAAACCCTGATCCTCGCCGGCCACAGCCAGGGCGCGGTGTTCGCACTGCATTACGCGGCGAAACATCCGCTCGACGGCCTGGTCATCATCGCCCCGGGCGGCAGCGTCGCCACCCAGTTCTACCAGCAGCAGGTCGGATCGTCGGTGTCACGGGCCCGCGACCTGGTGGCCGCCGGCAAGGGCAACGAGCCGGGCGAGTTCGAGGAATACGAAGGCGGCAAGGGGTTCTGGAAGGTGCGCACGACGGCGGCGACCTACCTGTCGTGGTTCGATCCCGGCGGCGCGATGAACCAGATGAAATCCTCGGCGGCGCTGCCGAAGACCCTGCCGGTGCTGCACGTGGCGCCGACTTCGGATTATCCGGCGCTGCTGCGCGCGAAACAGGAGATGTTCGGCGCGCTGTCGACGCCGCAGAAACGGCTGTATGAGCCGTCTTCGGACCACCGCAACGCGCCGCGCGACGCGGCGGCCGAAATCGCGCGCTGGGCTGCGGAAGTCGCGGCGCGGTAAGACTGTCGGGGAAAGCCGGCCGCCGCAACGGCGGCCGCAGCGGTCAGGCCAGTGCCGCGTTGGAGTGGAAAATCAGCCCCGCGTGCTCGCGCAGCGCATGGAACCTGATCTTCGGCCACTGCTCCTGCGCGACATCGATCTCGATGGCATTGCCGGCAAGGAAGGTGGGCGCACCGACGGCGTCATGCGCGACGCGGTGCGAGTTGGCATCGATGAAGCGCTGCAGCTCGCGCTCGTCATCGCAGGTCACCCAGCGCGCAGCGACATAACGCGCCGGCGACAGCCGCGCCTCGCAGCCGTATTCGTGCTTAAGGCGGTGCGCGACGACCTCGAACTGCAACTGGCCGACGGCACCCAGCAAGAGCAGGCTGCCGGCCACCGGCTTGAACACCTGGATCGCGCCCTCTTCACCGAGCTGGCCGAGGCCGGTCCTTAATTGCTTGCTGCGCAGCGGGTCGGCCACTTCGACGGTCTGGAACAGTTCCGGCGCGAAGAACGGCAGTCCGGTGAACTGCAGGTCCTCGCCTTCGGTCAGCGTGTCGCCCAGCTGCAGCACGCCGTGGTTGGGTATGCCGATGATGTCGCCGGCGTAGGCGTCTTCCACCTGCTCCCGGCGCTGCGACAGGAAGGACACCACGCTGCTCGGCCGGAAGAACTTGCCGGTGCGGCAGTTTTTCAGGCGCATCGTGCGCTCGAAACGGCCGGAACAGATGCGGATGAAGGCGACGCGGTCGCGGTGGCCGGGGTCCATGTTGGCCTGGATCTTGAACACCACGCCGGAGAATTTCGGTTCCCCGGGCTTCACCTCGCGCTGCAGCGCATGGTGCGGGCGCGGCGGCGAGGCGAAATCGACCACCGCGTCGAGTACTTCGCGCACACCGAAATTGTTGATCGCCGAACCGAAGAACAGCGGCGTCTGTTTGCCGGCGAGGAATTCGGCGCGGTCGTATTGCGGCGACACGCCCTGCACCAGCTCCATTTCGGCGCGGGCGTGGGCGAACAGGTCGCCGTAGCGGCTGGCGATTTCAGGGTTGTCGATGCCGGCGATGATCTCGTCATCGTCATTGCGGCGGTCTTCGCCCGCGGTGAACACGCGCATGCGGTCCGCGCGCAGGTCGAACACGCCCTTGAACTGCTTGCCCATGCCGATTGGCCAGGTACACGGCACGACCGGCATGCCCAGCGTGCGTTCGATCTCGTCGACGAGGTCGGTCGGCTCGCGCACCTCGCGGTCCATCTTGTTGATGAAGGTGATCACCGGCGTGTTCTGCGCGCGGCAGACCTGCAAGAGCCGCAGCGTCTGCGGCTCGATGCCGTTGGCGGCGTCGATCACCATCAGCGCGGCATCCACCGCGGTCAGCACGCGGTAGGTGTCTTCGGAGAAATCACGGTGGCCCGGCGTGTCGAGCAGGTTGATCACGCAGTCGCCGTATTCCATCTGCATCACCGAGCTCGCCACCGAGATGCCGCGCTGCTTCTCGATTTCCATCCAGTCCGAGGTCGCGTAGCGCGAGGCCTTGCGCGACTTGACGCTGCCGGCAATGTGGATCGCGCCGGCGAACAGCAGCAGCTTTTCTGTCAGCGTGGTCTTGCCCGCGTCCGGATGCGAAATGATGGCGAAGGTGCGGCGGCGGGAAACTTCGGTGTCGATGCTCATGGATGGCCTGCGGGAAGGCCCGCGCACTATGCGGCGGGCGCTTTGCGGCGCGCATTATATCAGTGATATTTTTATTAATAAAATCAATTACTTATAATATGCGTTCGGACGCTGCAGCGCTGCACGGACGCAGCGCGCCATCACCGGGGCGCGGTCAATAGGTGCCGGGGTAAGTGCCGCCGTCGATCAGGAAGTTCTGCCCGGTGATGAACGCCGCCTGCTGGCTGCAGACATAGGCGCAGAGTTCGCCGAATTCGTTCGGGTCGCCGAAGCGGCCGGCGGGGATCACCTGGCTGCGCTTGTCGAGGTACTGCTCCAGCGTCACCCCCGCCTCTTTCGCGTTCACCGTCAGCCGCGTCTTCAGGCGGTCGGTCATGAACTGGCCGGGCAGGATGTTGTTGATGGTGACGTTGTGGCGGATGGTCTTGCGCGCGAGGCCGGCGACAAAACCGGTCAGCCCCGAACGCGCGGCGTTCGACAGTCCCAGTTCCTCGATCGGCGCCTTCACCGAGTTGGAAGTGATGTTGACGATGCGGCCGAACTTGCGCGCGATCATGCCGTCGACGGTGGCCTTGATCAGCTCGATCGGGGTCAGCATGTTGGCATCGACCGCCTTGATCCAGTCCTCGCGGCTCCAGTTGCGGAAGTCGCCGGGCGGCGGACCGCCGGCGTTGTTGACCAGGATGTCGGGATCGGGACAGGCGGCCAGCGCCGCGGCACGACCCTCGGCCGTGGTGATGTCGGCGACGAGGGCGGTGACTTTCACGCCCGATGCCTTGCGGATGTCTTCCGCGGTTTTTTCCAGCGCCTCCCGGCCGCGCGCGAGGATGGTGACGTCGACGCCTTCGCGGGCCAGCGACATCGCGCAGGCCCGGCCCAGTCCCTTGCTTGCAGCGCACACCAGCGCGCGCCGGCCCTTGATACCGAGTTCCATATGTTGATTACCCCGGGAAGTTTGGTTTGTGATGGATCAAGATATTAACGAATACTGATGCTAGCATGGCAGCCACATCACAAAGCGCCGGCCCGATGCGCCGGACAGGATCACAACCGGAGGAGAACGACGATGAAACGGAAACACGCCCAGGCTGCAAGCTGCGCCCTGCTGTCACTGACGCTGTCCGGCGTTGCCGGCATGGCGCTGGCGCAGGCTTACCCGAGCAAGACCGTGCGCATGATCGTGCCCTTCGCCCCCGGCGGCAACACCGACATCATCGCGCGCATCGTCGCCCCCGGCATGAGCAAGGCGCTGGGCCAGCAGATCATCATCGACAACCGCGGCGGCGCCGGCAGCATGCTCGGCACCGACATGGCGGCGAAATCACCGGCCGACGGCTACACGCTGCTGATGGTGTCGGCAGCGCATGTCATCAACCCGGCGATGGTCAAAAAACTGCCCTTCGATCCGGTGAAGAGTTTCGCCGCGATATCCAAGGTCGCGGACGTGCCGAGCGCGATCGTGGTGCACCCGTCGCTGCCTGTGAAAAACGCCAAAGAACTGGTCGCGCTGGCGAAATCGAAACCCGGCCAGCTCAACTACGGCAGCGCCGGCCGCGGCAGCATCGGCCACCTCTCTGCCGAACTGCTGGGCTCCGTCGCGCAGATCAGGATGACCCATGTGCCGTACAAGGGCGCGGGCCCGGCGCTGGCCGACACCATGGCCGGCCATGTCGAGCTGCTGATCAGCAGCATGCCCGCGGTGATCGGCCAGTCTCGCGCGGGCAAGCTGCGCATGATTGCGCAGGGTGGCGAGAAGCGTTCCCCGGCCGCGGCGCAGGTGCCGACGATGGTCGAATCGGGCGTGCCCGGCTTCGTGGTCACCGCGGGTTTCGGCCTGTTCGCGCCGGCGGGCACGCCGCGCCCTGCCATCGACAAGGTGCTGGCCTCCCTGAAAGCCGCATTGTCCGATCCGAACACCCGCCAACGGCTCTCCGGTGAAGGTGCCGACCCGGTGGGCAGCACGCCGGAGGAATACGAACAGTTCACCAGATCCGAAATCGAAAAATGGATCAAGGTCGCGCGCGCCGCGGGCATCCAGCCCGAATGACCCGCAGCGACACCACCGCCAACTCCGGAGACCCGCAATGAGCAAGACCGCCAAAAAAACAACCGCAGCGTCCGGCACACAGCGCTTTTCCTGGCTGCGCATGCCCGAGCTGAAGAAACCTGAGCCTGCGGTGCGCCAGCTGCAGCAGGAATGCATGGAACGACTCGGTTTCGTGCGCAACTTCCTGAAGCTGCCCTTCGGGCCCGGGCGGCTGGCGCTGTACCAGGGCTACCTCGACAGGCTGATGCGCTCGAACGACGGCGAGCTGCCGCCGGTGGAACGCGAATTCCTCGCGCTGATCGCCAGCGTCGAGAACCGCTGCGAGGTGTGCATCCTGTCGCATGGCGGCGCGCTGAAGAAATACGGCATGGACCCGCATCTGGTCGACACGCTGGCGCTGGCCTGGCGCCGCGCGACGCTGACGCCGCGCCAGCACGCGCTGGCCGAGTTTGCCTCGAAGCTGACGCTGCATGCCGGCGACGTGGACGCTACGCTGATCGGCGGCCTGCGTGCGGCCGGCCTGAAGGAAGCGGAAATCCTAGAAGCGGTGCAGGTCGTCGCGATCTACAACTCGAACAACCGCATCAACAACGCGCTGGGCATGCAGCCCAACCGCTGAGTGCGCCACGGTTGCGCGGCAACCCGCCGCGGCCGCGTTATCATTCTGCGCATTGCCTCCATCGGACACGACCATGCGCATCCTGCTGTTCATCGCAGCCGCCCTGCTCTCCGCTACCGCCGCCGCGCAAACCACGACGCGCACTGTCGACATCCCCACGCGCCCCGGGGTGACCCAGCGCTTCATCGTCATCACGCCGGAAAAACCGAAGGCCGCGGTGATCCTGTTCGCCGGCGGCGACGGCGGCCTAACGCTGGAAGCTGATGGAAGCATCCCGAAACTGGCGGGTAATTTTCTTGTGCGCTCGCGCCAGTTGTTCGCGGACCAGGGCCTGACCACCGTGGTCATCGACGCGCCCTCGGACATGCAGTCGCATCCGTACCTGTCCGGCCGGCGCCAGACCCGCGAGCATCTGACCGATGTCAACGCGGTGATGTCATGGCTGCGGCAGCAGGCGAAGATTCCGGTGTGGCTGGTCGGCACCAGCCGCGGCACACAGTCCGCGGCCTGGGTGGCGACGCAGCTGCCAGTGGCCTTCGGCGGGCCCGACGGCATTGTGCTCACCGCGACGGTGCTGCGGGATCCGCAATCGCGCGCGGTGCCGGCGATGGACCTCGACCGCGTGCGCATCCCGGTGCTGGTGGCGCACCACCGCCAGGACAGCTGCAGGGTCTGCCGCTACGAGGATGTGCCGCTGCTGATGGAGCGACTGACCGCGCAGCCGCGCAAGGAACTGCTGACCTTCGACGGCGGCATTTCGGTGGGCGACCCCTGCCAGGCACGCGCCTGGCACGGCTTCAACGGCATCGAACGCGAAGTGGTCGAGCGCATCGCGGCCTGGATCACCGCATCCTGAGGCGAAGCCCGGCGGGGCCTCCGCTATAATCGCGGCTCTTTTCTGCAGGAACATCCCATGCATCTGGTCATCCAGGGCGCGGACATCGAAACCCGCGACCTCAAAACGCTGGCCAAGCTCACCGGCGCCACCGCCATCGACCGCCTCTCCGCCAACGCCTTCAGGCTCGGCGGCGCCAGCCCCGCCGACGGCATCGCCGAACTCTGCGCCGGCGCACAGCTCGATTTCGGCTTTGTCCCCGAAGGCCGCAGGCTGGCCGACTTCCGGCTGCTGGTGATGGACATGGACTCGACGCTGATCACCATGGAGACCATCGATGAGCTGGCGGACATGGTCAACATCAAGGCCGAGGTCGCGGCCATCACCGAGCGCGCGATGCGCGGCGAGATCGAATATGACCAGAGCCTGCGCGAGCGGCTTGCGCTGCTGAAGGGGCTTGATGAATCGGCGCTGCAGCGGGTGTATGACGAACGCCTGAAGTTTTCACCGGGTGCGGAGCGCATGCTGGAACAGGCGCGCGCGGCAGGCATCAAAACGCTGCTGGTCTCCGGCGGTTTCACCTACATGACCGACCGGCTGAAGACGCGCGTGAAACTCGATTACACGCATTCGAACGTGCTCGAGATCGCCGGTGGCAAACTGACCGGACACGTCGTCGGCGGCATCGTCAATGCCGACGCCAAGCGGGCTGCGCTGCTGAAGGTCGCCGGCGAACTCGGCATCCGGCGCGAACAGATCGCCGGCGTCGGCGACGGGGCCAACGACCTGAAGTTCATGGCGGAATGCGGCGTGAGCTTTGCCTATCGCGCGAAGCCGGTGGTGCGGGAACAGACCACCTACGCGATCAATCACTCGGGGCTGGACGCCCTGCTCTGGCTGCTCTCGGCGGAATTGAAATAATTCAATAAAAACAAATACTTATATAGTATCCGCTACTTGAACTTGTAGAAATCCCGGTTCAGCCAGGCCACCAGGTCCTCGACTTCCTGCGCGGTGAATTTCGGATTCATGCGGTCGTTCCAGCGCTCGGTTTCCTTTTTCAGCGCCGCCAGGGTTTTGACCCTGGCTTTCGGCGGCACATAGAGCTCGGTGCCGTGGCAGCCGAGGCAGTCCTGGTGCAATTTCTCCCCGCGCACCGGATCACCCGCCGCCTGCGCCGCGGGCATGCCGCACAGTGTTGTGCCCAGCAGTAGCAATGCCGTTCCCCGCAGCAACGTCATGGCGCAGACTTCCGCGCCCGCTCCCGCGTCGGGTCGCTGACCCTGAGACCGCGCACCCGTGCGCGCTCATCCATCGACCGGACATGCTCGGCACGCAGGCGTTCGCTCTCGGCTTCGGATTTGGCGCCGCGCTGGCGCTGGCGGTATTGCTCACGCTCCTGCGGGGTCATCAGTTCGGAACCGGGAATGATCTCGCGTTTCACCGCTGCAGGCGCATCGGCCGCGACGACGGGCAACGCGGCGGCGCAGAACAGCAACACGGCCACAGCCCGCAACAGTCTGTGTAAACGGGGTTTCATGCCTGCAGTGTGCCACGGCCACCGATGCCGGGCTTGACCGTGATCAAACCCGGCGTGGTTCCCCGGGCGACGCCATCGCTTCATCAGGCTGAACCTGTGGATCCGCGGGTGCCGCTTCCGCCTCCGCCACCTGCTGCTGGTACATGCCGCTGAGGCAGGCGGCGACCAGCAGGGGCACGAACAGCAGCATCGCCGGTCCGGCATGCCCGGACAGCAGCAAAACGGCGGGCAGAAGGGCAAGCCCGGTGAACAGAAAATCGGTGATGCCGGCGTAACGCATGGTCTGTCTCCTGTCAGCAACAGACCCTCATGCCCTCCTCATGAAGGCTGATCCGGCACCGCGCGGAATGCGGCGATGCCGGCATCAAGCCGATGCAAGTTGGATGCCAGCCCCGGCCCGGTAATTTCGCCGCCTGTAAACGGCAAACCGGGCCGCGACGGCCTCAATGGGGTGCAGGGCAGCGCTCCGCCTGCACCGCCGCCGTGCAGCGGCTTCAGTACACGGGATATCGGCTGCCGTCGCCGAAACCGTAGGGGCGCATCGGGCCAGCGCCTTCGCTGCACATGCCGTAGATGAACGGCAGCGTGCCGCGCCCCGGCGTCAGGAAACGCAGGTCCTTGAACCAGATGCAGAGGTGCGATGCGCCGGCATCTATCGCGTGCAGCGCCGGGTAGGCCGAGAACCAGCGGAAGAATTCAAAGGCCGGGTGTTCGAATGCCGCGCGCACGGCCGAACCCTGCGCCCCGTTGCCATAGCGCACGTCCTGTTCCCACAGCGCCTGGTCAAGCGGCCGGTACACCGCGTCCAGTCTGGCGATCAGCCCGGCATCGGGCGCGGCAGTCAGCACCGATTTGCGGATCAGGTTGACGTGGCTGTAGCGGTAGCCCGCATCGCTTTCGATGATCACCATCCAGTTGAACGGTGACACCGGCCGCGGCAATGCGCTGACCTTCGCGCCGTTGATGCCGGCTTCACGCGCCGCGCGCTCACCGAAATCCACCGCCTGCTGCAGCAGCGCGAACTGCAGCACCACGTAGCCGCACAACACCGCCAGGCCGGCGACCGCCGGCAGGCGCGAGCGCCGCCACAGCAGCGACAGCAGCAGCCCGGTGACGATGATGCCGGAGAACCACAGGTCGATGATGAAGGTGGTGCCGAGGCCGTGGCGGTAATCGGACAGCGGCGCGAAGATCATGGTGCCGAAGGTGGTGATCCAGTCGCCGGCGATGTGCACCGCCAGCGACAGCGCCACCACAGGTGCATAGGTTTTCCAGCCCGGGCCCTTGCGCCAGACCCACGCGAGGATCAGCGACAGCAATATGGTCCACAAGGGCAGCATCACCAGGGAATGGGTGATGCCGCGGTGATGATAAAGGTAGGCCAGCGGTGAAATCAATGACGCGACGACATCGATGTCAGGGAACGCTGCAACGGCAAATCCGATGCCGACACGGCGGCCCAGCGGCAGCGCAGGTTTTTCGAAGCCTGCCGTGGCGCGCGCCAGCAACGCGCCGGACAGGGCGTGGGTCAGGGTATCCACTGGATGGCGCAGCTCCGCATCGAATGCTCAAATAAAGACGGCGCCGGATTGTACCCGACGCCGCCACACCGCGCCCCTGCCCCGGCAGCCGGGGCGGAATTTGCGGACAGCCCCTGCCGCCCTATTTCAGGACGATGCCGAGGGATTTGCCCAGCCTGTAGTAGGTCTCGTACTGCTCCTTGACGTACTGCGCCGTGTCTTCCGGGGTCTTGATGTGCGGCACCGAGCCGATTTTTTCGGTGGCGGCGGTCCATTGCGAATCCTTGGCAACCTTCTGCAACACCCCTCCCCAGATGGCGATCATTTTGCTGTCCATCTTCGGCGGGCCATAAAGCGCGCTCCAGCCGATGATGCGCTCCAGCGCAGGGTAGCCCAGTTCCCGGGCCGTGGGCACATCCGGAATATCCTTGAAGCGTTCCGGCGTCGTGGTCACCAGTGCACGCATCTGGCGGTTTTTGATGAAATTGAGCACGGTGCCGATGTTGGAGCAGCTGAAATCAACATGTTTGCCGAGCAGCGCGGTCGCCGCTTCGCCACCGCTTTTGTACGGGATTTGCGTGGCGGCGTCCTTGCCGAGCTTCTGCGCGTCAAACAGCAGTTGCGGACCCATTTCATGAATGGTGCCGATGCCAGCCGTGCTGTAACGCAGTTTGCCGGGGTTTTTGCGGATGCCCTCGACCAAGTCACCGAAACCGCGGTATGGGCTGCCGGAAACAACGGCGCAGACGTAGGGATTGAGTTCAAGGATGCCGAGGAAGCTGAAGTCGTTCCACTTGTAGGGCAGATCCGGCTTCAGCGCAGGCAGCGTGGCCTGGGAGCCGACGCGGGCGAGCAGGAAGGTATAACCATCGGGCGTCGCATTCTTGACGTATTCCGAGCCGATCGCGCCGCTGGCGCCGACCTTGTTGACCACCACCATGTTCTGCTTGAGGTATTTCGGAACGACTGCGGCCAGATTGCGCGCGGCAATGTCCGAGTCGCCACCCGCGCCGAACGGCGCAACGATCAGCAATGGCCGCGTCGGATACTGCTGCGCGCCGGCACTGAACGGCACCAGCGCCGCGAATCCACAGATGACGCGCACGAGCGCCTGAAGCACGGAAACTGATTTCATACTGGCCTCCCCTCCGGTTGAAATGTCCGACATGCCTGCGAGGGCATTGTGGGGGGAAGCCCCGGGAAAAGCAACGACGAAAGGGGCGCGGCTTCGAACCCTAATCCCAGCGGTCGTCGCGGACCTGCACCATGCCGTTATCAACGCGCACCGGCAGCTTCGCCGTGGGCTCGTAGGCTGGCGCCGACAGCGCCGCACCGGTGCGCACGCAGAAGCGCGCGCCGTGCCGCGGGCAGATGACCTGGTCGCCCTCGAGCACGCCGCTGGCCAGTTCGCCGCCGTCGTGGGTGCAGACATCCTCGATGGCAAAAAACTCGCCGCCGATGTTGAACACGGCGACGGTGGCGCCATCCACATCCCCCACCCTGCAGCTTCCCGGCGCGATGTCGGCGGCCGCGCCGACCGTTACCCAGTCGGACATGGCCTAGACCGCGACGACTTCGATGTCGGGCTCAATCTGCCGCACCAGGTTTTCGATGCCGGCGAGCGTGCCTGACAGCGAACTCGGGCAGCTGCCGCAGGCGCCCTGGTAATGCACCGAGAGCCGGTTGCCCTCGAGGCCGACCACGTAAAGGTCGCCGCCGTCGTTCTGCAGGTACGGACGCACCTGCTCGTCCAGCGCCGCGTTGATGCGCTCCAGGCGTTCGCGGTCTTCCGCGCCGAGTTTTTCCGGATCAAGTGCTTCGGACTGTTCCGCGTACTGCGCCGACTGCGCGTCGGCCGAGGGCGCATCGCGGATCGGCACCGCAAGCTTGCGCTTGAGCTCGTTCCAGTCCGCACCGCCGTCCTGGGTGACGGTGATCCAGTGGTCGACATAGAACACGTTGGTCACGTGTTCGACGTCGAAGAGGGCCATCGCCAGCGCGTCGCCCACCGCCTGCTCGGGCCGGTCATAGGAGCGCGTGATACCCCAGGTCAGCGGCTCCCGCAGGATGAACTTCATCGCGTTGGGATTGGGGGTCGGTTCGATTTCGGCGATTTTCGGCATGTTCGGCGTTGCGCTTGCGTTGGGTCTTATTCGGTGGAAGCGGTGTCGGTGCCGGCAAAGGCGGCGTGCAAGGTATGCCAGGGCAGGATCGCGCACTTGACGCGGGTCGGCAGCTCGCTGACGCCGGCGAACACGGTCAGGCGGCCGAGGTGGTGCGGCGCCGCGGTGTCGAGCTTGCCGGTGGTCATGTCACGGAATTCCTGCACCATCAGCTCCGCATCCGCCTTCGACTTGCCCTTGACCGCGGCGGTCATCATCGAGGCGGAGGCCTTGCAGATCGCGCAGGCCTCCCCCTCGAAGCCGACCGCCTCGACCTGGTCGCCGTTCATTTTCAGCGACAGGTGGATGTGGTCGCCGCAGAGCGGGTTGAGCCCCTCGGCCTTGTGGGTGGCGTCGGCCAGCATGCCCCAGTTGCGGGGCTTCTTGTTGTGTTCCAGGATCATTTCCTGGTAAAGCGCGCGGCTGTCCATGTCGGTATCGGGTAAGGCTCAGGCAAACAGTTTCTGCACGCGGCCGATCGACGCGACCAGCGCGTCGATTTCCTCGGTGGTGTTGTAGAAGGCGAACGAGGCGCGGCAGGTCGCCGGCACCTTGAAGCGCTGCATCACCGGCTGCGCGCAGTGGTGGCCGGTGCGGATCGCGACGCCATCGTCATTGAGCAGCGAGCCGACGTCGTGCGGATGCACGCCCTCGACTGCAAAGGACAGCACCGCGGCCTTCTTCTCGGCGGTGCCGATCAGGCGCACGCCCGGCAGGCGGTTGAAGCGGTCGGTGGCGTAATCGAGCAGGTCGGTCTCGTGCGCGGCGATGCGCTCGATGCCGATGCCGGTCAGGTAGTCGATCGCGGCGCCCAGCGTGATCGCCTCGCCGATCGGCGGCGTGCCGGCCTCGAACTTGGCCGGTATCGGCGCGTAAGTGGTTTTTTCAAACGTCACCGACAGGATCATGTCGCCGCCGCCCTTGAAGGGCTGCATCTGTTCCAGCAGCTCGGCGCGGCCATACAGCGCGCCGATGCCGGTGGGCCCGCAGAGCTTGTGGCCCGAAAACACGTAGAAATCGCAGCCGAGGTCCTGCACGTCGACCCTCAGGTGGGGTGCCGCCTGAGCGCCGTCGACCAGCACCGGCACGCCGTGCTCATGGGCGATGGCGATCATCTCCTTCACCGGCGTGATCGTGCCCAGCGCGTTGGAGACATGGGTCATCGCGACGAACTTCGTGTTCGCGTTGAAGAGTGCCCGGTAATCGTCGACCAGCAGTTCGCCGCGGTCGTTGACCGGCACCACGCGGATCTTCGCACCCTTCTCTTCCGCCACCATCTGCCAGGGCACGATGTTGGAGTGGTGCTCCAGCGTGGTCAGGATGATCTCGTCGCCGGCCTTGAAGTATTTGCGCCCGTAGCCGTGGGCCACCAGGTTGATGCCGTCGGTGGTGCCGCTGGTGAAGATGCATTCGCGCTCTTCGCGGGCATTGAGGAACTTCTGCACCTTGCGCCGCGCCGCTTCGTATTCGGCGGTGGCGGTCTCCGACAGGTAATGCACGGCGCGGTGGATGTTGGCGTGCTGTGAAGAACGGTACTTGACCCAGCGCTCGATGACCTGGCGCGGCATCTGGCTCGAAGCCGCGTTGTCCAGGAAAACCAGAGGCTTGTCCCTGACCTTCAGGTCGAGGATCGGGAAGTCGCGGCGCAGCGCCGCAACGTCCAGCGGGGCCTGCAGCGGATCGCGGGCGCTCATGCGCCGTCCCCGGTGCGCGCCATCACTGCCGCCTCGAGGCGCGTCACCAGCGACGGCACCGGGATGCGGTCGATGATCTCGGCGCCGAAGGCGTAGGTCAGCAGGTTGCGCGCCTGGCGCTCGGGCAGGCCGCGGCTCTTCAGGTAGAACAGGTGCTCCGGATCGAGCTGCCCGACGGCGGCGCCATGCGCGCACTTGACGTCATCGGCGAAGATTTCCAGTTGCGGCTTGGTGTCGACGCGCGCCCTGTCCGACAGCAGCAGGTTGCGGCTCTGCTGCGAGGAGTCGGTCAGCTGCGCGCCCTCGCGCACGAACACCTTGCCGTTGAACACCGCATGCGCGCCGCCGCCGACGATGGTCTTGTGCGTCTGGCTGCAGCTGCCGTTGGGCCGGTTGTGGTCCATCAGCGTGTGGGTATCGGCCAGCTGTCGGCCGCCGATCAGCGCGAGCCCGTCGATTTCCGCATGGGCGCCTTCGCCCTGCTGGCTGATGTTCAGGTTGTTGCGCGACAGCCGGGCGCCGAGCGTGACGGCATGCGACATGAAACGGGCGTCCTTCGCCAGCGTGACCGCGCAGTTGCCGACATGGAAGGCCTTCAGGCTTTCCCGCTGCAGCTTGATGTGGCGCAGCGAGGCGTTCGGCGCCACGGCGATTTCCGTCACCGCATTGGTCAGGCAAGCCTCATCCCCCAGGGCGACGTAATCCTCGATCACGCAGCCTTCGGCGCCGGTTTCCGCAACGATCAGGCAGCGCGGGTAGGCGGCCACACCACTGCCTGCCGCGACAAAAAGCAGATGGATCGGCGCCTTCAACTGCGCGTTCTTCGCCAGATGGATGAACACGCCGTGCTGCAGGAATGCCGTGTTCAGCGCGGTGAACAGTTCCTGCTCCACACCTGCCAGTCGGGCCAGATACGGCTCGACCAAAGCGGGGTGGGATTTCAGCGCGTCATTCAGAGCCATTACGGTCACGCCGGCCGGCAAAGCGCCGGACAGCGACAGCTCCGGTGCAGGGACGCCATCAACGAACACCAGCCGCATCGCCGCTTCTGGCACGGCATGCGCTGCAATCTCGGCGGCAGAAACCTTGACGCCGGCAGCCGCCGGCTGCAGCTGCAATCTGGTCAGCGGCGTCAGATCGGTGAAGCGCCATTCCTCGTCTCGCGTGGTCGGCACCGACAGCGCATTGGCGCGTTCCAGGGCTGCGGCACGGCGCGCATCGAGCCAGGCGGCCGGGCTTTTCGGCAGCGCCCCGCTGCCCGCCAGCAGCGCTGCGACGTAGGGATGGGATGCGGTCACGTTCACGCCGCGGCCTTTTTTGCATCCAGCAGCCAGTCGTAACCGCGCGATTCGAGTTCCAGCGCCAGAGCCTTGTCGCCGGACTTGATGATGCGGCCGGCTGACATCACGTGCACGTAATCGGGCGTGATGTAGTTGAGCAGGCGCTGGTAATGCGTGACCAGCACGCAGGCGTTGTCCGGGGTCAGCAGCTTGTTGACGCCGCCGGCGACCACGCGCAGCGCGTCGATGTCGAGGCCGGAATCGGTTTCGTCGAGCAGTGCCAGCTTCGGCTCGAGCAGCGCCATCTGCAGGATTTCATTGCGCTTCTTTTCGCCGCCCGAGAAGCCGTCGTTGACGCTGCGGTCGAGGAATTCCGGGTTCATTTCCAGCAGCTTCATCTTCTCGCGCACGAGGTCGTCGAATTCCAGCGGGTCAAGCTCGTCCTTGCCGCGACCGCCCTGCACCGTGTTGTAGGCGAGGCGCAGGAAGGCGCTGTTGGTGACGCCGGGTATCTCGACCGGATACTGGAAGCCGAGGAACACGCCGGCGCGGGCGCGCTCGTCGGCAGCCAGAGCAAACAGGTCCTTGCCCTCGAACAGCACGTCACCGCCCTTGACCTCGTAGGCCGGGTGGCCCGCCAGCACTTTCGAGAACGTGCTTTTGCCGGAACCGTTGGGCCCCATGATGGCGTGCACTTCCCCGGCGCGCACCGTAAGGTTGATGCCCTTGAGGATGTCCACGCCGGCGACGGTCGCCGTCAGGTTGCGGACTTCGAGAATGGTTTTTGCGTTTGCGTTGATCATCCGACACTGCCTTCGAGTTTCAGGCCGAGGAGCTTGGTCGCCTCGACGGCGAACTCCATCGGCAGTTGCTGGAAAACGTCCTTGCAGAAGCCGTTGATGATCATCGACACCGCTTCTTCGGTGCCGATGCCGCGGCTCTGGAAATAGAACAGCTGGTCTTCGCCGATTTTCGACGTGGTGGCTTCGTGCTCCACTTTCGCCGTCGGGTTCTGCACATCGATGTACGGGAAGGTGTTGGCGCCGCACTTGGCGCCGATCAGCATCGAGTCGCACTGCGAGAAATTGCGCGCACCCTCGGCCTTTGCGCCGATTTTCACCAGTCCGCGGTAGCTGTTGTTGGAATGCCCGGCCGAGATGCCCTTGCTGATGATCGTGCTGCGGGTGTTTTTCCCGATGTGGATCATCTTGGTGCCGGTGTCGGCCTGCTGCCTGTGGTTGGTCAGCGCCACCGAGTAGAACTCGCCAATCGAGTTGTCGCCGAGCAGCACGCAGGACGGATATTTCCAGGTGATCGCCGAACCGGTCTCGACCTGTGTCCAGGAAATCTTAGAATTGCGGCCCTTGCACAGCCCGCGCTTGGTGACGAAGTTGTAGATGCCGCCGACGCCGTTTTCATCGCCGGCATACCAGTTCTGCACAGTCGAATACTTGATGTCTGCATCATCCAGCGCCACCAGCTCGACCACCGCGGCATGCAGCTGGTTGGTGTCGAATTTCGGCGCGGTGCAGCCTTCGAGATAGGACACCTGCGCGCCCTCCTCGGCGATGATCAGCGTGCGCTCGAACTGCCCGGAGTCCTGGGTGTTGATGCGGAAGTAGGTCGACAGCTCCATCGGGCATTTCACGCCCTTGGGAATGAAGCAGAAGGAGCCGTCGGTGAACACCGCGGAATTGAGCGCCGCATAGTAGTTGTCCGCCGCCGGCACCACGGAACCGAGGTATTTCCTGACCAGCTCCGGATGGTTGTGCACCGCCTCGGAGATCGAGCAGAAGATGATGCCGACCGCGGCGAGCTTTTCCTTGTAGGTCGTGGTCACCGACACCGAATCGAAAATGACATCGACCGCGACACCGGCCAGCGCCGCGCGCTCGTGCATCGGCACGCCGAGCTTCTCGAAGGTTTTCAGCAGCTCCGGATCGACCTCATCCATGCTCTGCTTTTTCTTCGGCTTCGGGGCGGCGTAATAGCTGATCGCCTGGAAATCGATTTTCGGGTAATGGACGTTCGGCCACTGCGGCTCGGTCATCGTCAGCCAGTGGCGATAGGCCTGCAGGCGGAACTCCAGCAGCCATTCCGGCTCGTTCTTCTTCGCCGAAATCATGCGGATGATGTCTTCGTTCAGCCCTTTCGGCGCGGTCTCGGACTCGATGTCCGTGACGAAGCCGTGCTTGTACGGCTGGCTGACGAGGGTGTCTAAAACGCTGCTCATGGATGCATCCTGGAAATGACCACGGCGGTCAGCCGCCGGCCTTGACAGTGAAGCTCTCGCCGCAGCCACAGGTGGCGTCGACGTTGGGATTGTCCACCTTGAAAGCCTGTTTCAGGCCTTCACGCACGTAATCGACTGTCGAGCCGTCGAGGAATTCGAGACTCCCGCCGTCGATCACCAGCTTCGCGTCATGCGCCTCGAACACCTGGTCATCGCCCTTGACCTCATCGGCATAGTCATAGGTGTAGGCCCAGCCCGAGCAGCCGGTCTTCTTGACGCCGACCCGGAGGCCGAGGCCCTTGCCGCGCTTCGCGAGCTGCGCGTTGATCTGTTTTGCCGCACTTTCCGTCAGTTGTATCGCCATATCAGACTCCCGAATTTCAATCAGACCGCAACGGCCTGCATCGTGCGCAGGCGCTGCAGCACTCCGGCCAGCGCCTGCAAAAACCCGTCAACCTGTTCGGCGGTATTGGCCGCACCGAGCGAAAACCGCACGGCGCCGCGCGCCAGTTCCGGATCGACACCCATCGCCAGCAGCGTGCCTGACGGCGCGTTGTCGGCACTGGAGCAGGCCGCGCCCGACCCCACCGCAAACCCGACCTTGTCGAGTTCGATCACCAGCGTCTCGCCGTGAATGCCGCGGAACGCAAAATATGAAGTGTTCGGCAAACGCGGCGCATTCGCGCCGAAAGTCACCGCGCCCATGCTGCCGAGCCCGCGTTCCAGCCGTTCGCGCAAGGCCGCCAGCCGCGGCCCCAGTTCCTGCAGCCGCGCCGCCGCGATTTCACAGGCCGCGCCGAAACCGACGATCGCCGGCACGTTTTCGGTGCCGCCGCGCAGACCGCGTTCCTGCCCGCCGCCGGCCAGCACCGCGCGCAAATCAAGCCTTTTGTCGACCACCAATGCACCCGCGCCCTTGGGGCCGTAGATCTTGTGCGCCGACAAGGTCAGCGCCTGCACATTCAGCGCGGAAAATTCCACCGCAATCTTGCCCAGCGCCTGCACCGCGTCGGTATGCATGATCGCGCCTGCGCGTTTTGCCCGTTCGCCCACCGCAGCAATATCCTGGATCACACCGGTCTCGTTATTTGCCAGCATGACCGACATCAGCGCCGTTTTTTCGGCCAGCGCGGCTTCCACATCGACCAGATCAATCTGGCCGTCGCTGTTCACCTTGAGCCTGCGGAATCTCCAGCCCTGGCGCGCCAGGTCCTGCGCCGGCGCCGTGACGCAGGGATGCTCGATGCTGCTGACCGCCACCTGCCCCGGCTTCATGCCCGCCGCCACGCCGCGGATGAACAGGTTGTTGGCTTCGGTGCCGCCGCTGGTGAACACCACCTGCGCCGGCTGCGCGCCGACAATCGCAGCGACCTGCTCGCGCGCGCGGTCGAGCGCCTTGTGCGCCACCGTGCCGAATTCGTGGCGGCTCGATGCATTGCCGCACTGCTCGCGCAGGAACGGCAGCATCGCCTCCAGCACGCGCGGATCCAGCGGCGTCGAAGCGTTGTGGTCGAAGTAAACGTGCGACATGGTGAAAGAAGGAAGCGGCAAAAACCTCTCAGGCAGTCACTGCATCGCGCTTGCGCGCGACCAGCCGCATGTCATGCACGGGCGCGATGCCGGCATCCTTGGCGCGCTGGTTTTCCACCAGCTGGCGCAGCGTGACCGAGCCGAGGTAATCGAAAATGCGCTCGTTGAGGTTGGCCCACAGGTCATGGGTCAGGCATTTTTCCTCGTCCTTGCAGTTCTCCTTGCCGCCGCACTGGGTCGCATCGATCGGCTCGTCGACGGCGAGAATGATCTCCGCCACGGTCAGCTGCGACATGTCACGGGCGAGGCAATAGCCGCCGCCCGGGCCGCGCACCGAATCCACGATCTGCCGCCGCCGCAGTTTGCCGAACAGCTGTTCCAGGTAAGACAGGGAGATGCGCTGCCGTCCGCTGATTTCGGCAAGTGTTACGGGCCCTGTGCCATGACGCATGCCCAGATCCACCATGGCGGTGACCGCGAATCGGCCTTTGGTCGTCAGTCTCATGTAACACCTCAATTAATCGTTTAAAAACAATTACTTGTGAATAATCCGATTTTGCCTTGGACAAAACCCTACTAACACACTCAAGTATAAAATAGCCCTAGCGTTTCAGTCAACTATGCGGTTCAGGCTGCCGGCATCGAGTTTTTCCGTGTCGGCCCCTTCGATTTTCAATCCCAGCCGCTGCAGTTCGGCGAGGATCTGGTCGATGCGCCGGTCGGTCTCGGCAGTGTGGTCGATCAGCGCATGCATGGCGCGTGACACCGGATCGTTGGCATCACGCGCCACTGCATAAGCGGCGAAGCCGGCGGTTGACTCATGCGTTTCAACCAGCCGCGCCGGAATGCCGATGGCCGTGGCGTTGTCCGGCACGTCCTTGACCACCACGGCATTGGAGCCGATCTTGGCGTTCTCGCCGACGGTGATCGGCCCCAGCACCTTGGCACCGGCGCCGATCACCACGCCGTTTTTCAGGGTCGGATGGCGCTTGCCCTTGTTCCAGGTGGTGCCGCCGAGCGTCACGCCGTGGTAGACCGTGCAGTCGTCACCGATCTCAGCGGTTTCGCCGATCACCACGCCCATGCCGTGATCAATGAAAAAACGCCGTCCGATACGCGCGCCAGGGTGGATCTCGATACCGGTCAGCCAGCGCGCGAAATGCGCAAGCCAGCGTGCCAGCCATTTGAATCCGCTAGTCCACAGTCCGTGCGACAGGCGGTGTGCAAGCAGGGCGTGAAATCCGGGATAACAGGTCACCACCTCCCAGCTGCTGCGGGCAGCGGGATCGCGTTCAAATACGACGGTGATTTCTTCCTGGATGCGTTCGAACATTAGCGTCGCCTGATGCATCGCCGGTCCGGCGAAGACCCACTATTTTAATCAGGAATAACGCTTTTCGGATAATCCTTTTATAAACAAAAGTTTAATACCCCTGCTGTCGCTCCAACTTTCAATCCCGTCGTTTGGGGATGATCAGGCTGCTGAGGATGCCGCGCAGGATGTTGACTTCCTCCACCTGCAGCCGCGAGCGTCCGAACAGACGGCGCAGGCGTTGCATCAGCTTGCGCGGATGGGCCGGGTTGAGGAATCCGGTCTGGGTCAGGGTGCTTTCGAGATGGCCATAAAACGCCTCGACCTCCTCGTGGGTCGCGAGCGGACCGTCGCCCGCCGCCGGCAAGGCGCCGCCGCAGGCGAGGCGCAGTTCGTAGCAGAACACCTGCACCGCAGCCGCGACATTCAGCGAGGAGAATTCCGGATCCACCGGGATGCTGGCAAGCAGTCCGCAACGGCCGACCTCATCATTGCTGAGCCCAGAAGTCTCGTTGCCGAACACGAAGGCGACGGTGCCGGACTGCGCGACTGCGGCCGCCTCGGCCGCCGCGGTCCGCGCCTCGACCATCGGCACTGCCACATCGCGCCGCCGCGCCGAGCAGGCCACGGCGAATACCGTGCCCTGCAGCGCATCGTCAAGGGTGGTACAGACCCGCGCCGCCGTCAGCACATCGGTGGCGCCGGCAGCAAACCACTGCGTCTGCGGATCGGGATAACGCTCTGGATTGACCAGCGCAAGATCGGTGATGCCCATCGTGCGCATCGCCCGCGCCGCGGAACCGATGTTGCCGGGATGCGCGGTGCCGCACATCACGATGCGAATATTTTTGAGGGGGTCGGGCGGTATCACGTAAAATACGGCCGGTTTCGCCGGTCCGGAACAACGCTGAAGGCAACGCTGCAGCGCTGTCCGGCCGGCACTGCGGGCTGCAAACCGTTCAGCAACCCGCGCATATCGTTCTTTTCAAATCGGTCATCGCTGCCACCATGCATCCCATGCTCAACATCGCGGTCAAGGCCGCACGCCGCGCCGGCGGCATCATCAACCGCGCGAGCCGCAACCTCGATGTCATCGCCGTCAGGGAAAAATCCGCGAATGATTTTGTCTCGGAGGTGGACCGCGAGGCGGAAAAGGCGGTCATCCAGACGCTGCGCGAAGCCTATCCGTCGCACGCGATTCTAGCAGAGGAGTCCGGCGCATCCGGCAAGTCGGACTACGAATGGATCATCGATCCGCTCGACGGCACCACCAACTTCCTGCACGGCTTCCCGCAATACGCGGTATCGATCGCGATGATGCACAAGGGCGTGCTCACCCATGCCGTGGTCTACGATCCGGGCCGCAACGACCTGTTTACCGCGACCAAGGGCGCCGGCGCCTACCTCAACGACACGCGCATCCGCGTCAGCAAACGCGCCCACCTGCAGCCCGCGCTGATCGGCACCGGATTCCCGTACCGTCAGCTCGACCACCTGGAGGCCTACCTCGGCATGATGCGCGACATCATCAAAAACACCGCCGGCATCCGTCGACCGGGCTCGGCCTCGCTGGATCTCGCCTATGTGGCTGCGGGACGCCTGGACGGTTTCTGGGAGCTGGGGCTCAGCAAGTGGGACATTGCCGCGGGCGCGCTGCTGATCACCGAAGCCGGTGGCCTCGTCGGCAACCTGCAGGGCAACGACGGTTACCTCGAATCGGGCAACATCGTCGCCGGCAATCCGAAGGTGTTCGCGCAACTGCTGCCGCTGATCGCGCCGCACCTGACGCCGCCCCTGAAGTCCTGACCCGCAATACCGGACGCGGTCACCCCCCCATCATCGCGCGCAGTTCCGCCGCCCGCGGCGAGCGCATCTGCTCCAGCGCCCGCAGGGCTTCCTGCGCATCGGCGCGGCGTGCCAGCCGCAGCGAAGCGCGTCCCAGCCCGAACCACGCCTCCGCGTATCCCGGCTCGAGGGCAAGCGCCTTGCGATAGGCCGCCGACGCCGGGACATACCGTTCGAGGTCGCTGTTGGCCGCGCCCAGCAACTGGTAGGTCAGCGCCGACTCGCGCAGCACCAGCAGCGCCCGCTCCAGCGTCGTCACGGCGCGTTCCGGCTGGCCACCGGCGCGCTGCGCCTCCGCCAGCAGGTGATAGCCGGTGGCGTCATCCGGCGCCAGCCGCACCAGTTCGCCGAACTGCGCGGTTGCCCGCGGATAGTCGCCGAGGCGGGAATACGCATAACCGCCGATCAGCCGCCACTCGGCGCTGAACGGATCCTTGGCGATGTTCTCCTCGGCGAATTTCGCAAGACCCGGCCAGTCGCCCTTCTGCTCCATCCCGGCGATGCGCTGGCGGTTGGCATCCGGCACGCCCTGCAGGTTGCCGAGCAGGACCGAAGCGGTGCCGTCGGGCAGCAAGGCGTTGAGCAGCATCTGTTGCGGGGTGCAGGCGGCGATCAGAACCAGCACCAGCACGGCCGGCAAGGCTCTCCGTGCAATTGCTGTCGATAGGCTGGGCATGGCCGCATCATACAATCCCGCCCGATCGTCATGCGGATGAGACATTCGGGTCGCATCCCTTCCCGGCAGCGACTCCAGTCCTGCAAAACCCCTGCGACGTGGATGGCGCTGTCTATAGAATAGGCGACCATGAGTTCATGCGCACCGGCAGACCGCTTACGGGATCGCGGCACACACCCGACACACCCTACGTTGCTGCGCCGGGCCTGCGCGGCCGCACTGCTATGCTGGGGCATCCATAGCGGCGGCGCGACGGCGACGCCGGCCGCCGCAGTCCAGCAACAGCGCGAACACGCAGTGGCGGCGGCGCGCCAGGGACAGTTCGAATCCGCCATCAGCGAATTGCGCCGGCTCGCGTCCGAGGATACCGACCCGCGCATCGCCTTTGACCTGGTCGTGGTGCTGACCTGGGCGGAACGTCTTGACGAGGCGATCCGCCTGTATGAACAGCGCGGACTGTTCGCCACGGCACCCGACTACGTGCAATCCGCCGCGGCCCGCGCCTACCGCAGCCGCCGCAACCCCGCAGCCGCAGAACGCATCGCCCGGGACGCCCTCGGGCGACAGCCTGACTCGCCGGACTGGAACACCTTCCTGGCCCTGCTGCTGACTGACCAGGGCAGGACCGCAGAAGCCGATGCGCTGATACAGCGGCAACTGCAGCGCGATCCGTCCAGAGCCGAAGCCTGGCTCGCGCGCGGGTACGCCGCGCGCGCGACCGGCCAGAGCTTTCCTGCGCTGCGCGCCTATGGTGAAGCGGCCCGCCTGCAACCCGGCAATACCGAGGCGTCCCATGCGCTGGCGCAGATCCTGCAGGAACTGAACGCCCCCTACGCCGCGGCCGACCATGCGGGGAACCCCGCGCCCGGCATCCGCGCGCAGCAGGCTGCGGCGCAGGTGCGCTGGGGATCGGACGTGGCGCCGGACAAGGGAAAGCCGCGCTTCCACCAGACCGACGCGGCCATCGCCCGGCTCGAACAACTGATCGCGGAAACGCGCGCGCAGCCCGCAGCCGACATCCCGCTGCTGCGCAGGCTGGAACGCGACCGGGCGCTGGCCCTGCGCCATCGCGAGCGCTGGGGCGACGCCGTCGCCGCAGTCGAAGCGCTGCGCGCCGCGGGCGACACCATCCCCCCTTACCTGCGCCTGGCTGAAGCCGATGCGCTGCTGGCGCTGCACCAGCCCGGACAAGCGCGCCGCGCCTATGCCGAAGTGCTGGCCTCCGGCACCAGCGCCCGCGAAGCGCGCACCGGCCTGTTTTACGCCGAGGTCGAGCTGGAGCAGTTTTCCGCCGCATTCCGGATCGCCGATGCGCTGGCTGCGGAAGGCGGCCCGCGGCGCGACAGGCCGGGCCGCGCCCGCCCCGAACCCGATGACGACTGGCTGGGCACGCAGGTGCTGGCCGCAAACGCGCGCCACTATGCCGACATGCACGCCGAGGCCTGGGACCGCCTGCTGCCGCTCGCGCGCGCAGCGCCCGCGCTCGGCTACCTCCGCGCCGCGCTGGGCTCGGTCGCCGCAGCCCGCGGCTGGCCACGCCGCGCCGACGAGGAAATCCGCATCGCCGCATCGCTCGCACCGGAAGACCGCGGCATCGAAATCGCGCTCGCGGATTCCGAACTGCGCCGCGCCGACATGGCAGCCGCACGCAACCGCGCCGCCGGCCTGGTCTCGCGCTTCCCCGACGACACCGCGGTGCAGCGGTTGCTGCGCGACATCAACGTCGCAGAAATGCGCGAATTCCGGCTGGACATTTCAAGCCGGCGTGAACAGGGCACCGCGCTGGCGGCGCCGGGCGGCGGATCACAGGTCGCGGCAAGGCTGTATTCGTCGCCGCATGCGGGCAGGCTGCGCGGCGTTGTCGCGGCAGAACGCTACACCGCGAATCCGGTCGAGGGTCATGTCATCCGCGAGCGCTGGGGTGCCGGCGCAGAGTACGCCGGCCCCGACCTCGGCGTGGAAGCCATTGCCTGGCAGAACGAGGGAACGATCTCCAAAGGCGGCGGCAGCCTCACCGGATCATGGCGGCCCGACGATCACTGGGCGGTCTATGCCGCCGCCGAGGCCTATTCGGCCGACACGCCGCTGCGGGCGCAGTTCTACGGCATCACCGGCGACGCGGTCGACCTCGGCGCCGAATTCCGCTGGCACGAATCGCGGTCCGTCGCCGCATCGCTGCGCGAAGTCGAGTTCTCCGACGGCAACCGTCGCCAGAGCGGACGCGCCGTGCTGGTCCAGCGCCTGGTCGACCGGCCGCACTTCGATCTCGACCTGCGACCCGAATACTATGCATCGCGCAACTCGCTGCGCAACGCGCCCTATTTCAATCCGGCCAGCGACCAGGCGCTGACCCTGTCTCTCGAGGCCGAGCACGTGCTGTCGCGCCACTACGAACGCAGCTGGGTGCAGCGGCTGGTGCTGTCCGCCGGCAGCTACCGCCAGGAGGGCTTCGGCAGCGGCACGATCGGAACACTGAGCTACGAGCAGCGCTACCGTTTCAATCCTGCCTTTGAGCTGCGCTACGGACTGGAATGGAGCCGGCGCATCTATGACGGTTCCGCGGAACGCGCGCTGGTCGGCTTCCTCGGCGCCAACCGGCGCTTCTGAACATGCTGAAACCACTGCTCGCCGCCTGCCTGATCTGCTTCACGCTGCTGCCCGCGCCGGCAAACAGTGCGGACGGCGGCACCGCTTTCGTCGCGGTGGCGCTGCATGACGTGGTCGACCATGCGCGCGAGCTCAGTGACGACGCCATGACCACCGGCGACCTGATCGCATTCTTTGAATGGTTGAGGGGCAACGGCTGGACCGCAATCTCGGTCGATGACATCGCCCGCGCGGCCAGCGGCGCAAAGCCTCTGCCGCAACGTGCCATCCTTATCACCTTCGATGACGGCTACCGCAGCCTCTATACGCGCGTCTATCCCCTGCTGCTGGCCTATCGCATCCCGGTGGTGTCGGCGCTGGTCGGCGCGTGGATGGATGCCCCGATGGATGCCAGCGTGCAGTACGACGACCAGACCGTTCCGCGCAGCAAGTTCATTTCCTGGGCGGAAGCGCGCGAGATGCAGGCCTCGGGCCTCGTCGAGTTCGGCGCGCACAGCCACAGCCTGCATCGCGGCGTCACCGGCAACCCGCAGGGCAACCTGATGCCCGCGGCGGTGACCCTGGAATACCGTCCCGACGCCGGCTACGAGGACGTTGCCTCGCAACAACGGCGCGTGGAAACCGATGCCCGCCGCATCCACAGCCTGCTGACGCGCGAACTGGGACGCCCGCCACGGGTCTGGGTCTGGCCATATGGACGCTACTCCGGCATCAGCATCGATGCGGTCCGCGCTGCCGGCTTCAGCCATGCGCTGACCCTCGACGCGGGACCGGCGGATGCCAGACAGCCGATGGCGATCCCGCGCATGTATCCGGGCGCGGATTCGCCGCTGGGCCAGACTGTGGACATGGTCCGGCTGCAGCGCACCCTGCCCGCAGCACAGCGGCTGGTCTGCATGGACCCGGGCGAGCTTTGGACCGGTGATGAGCAGACCACCAAAGAGCGCCTGGGCCAGGCCATCGAACGGCTGCGCGCCATCGGCGCCACAGCCGTCGTCATGGATGCGGCGGCCCGCGATGCCCGCGGCATGCCGGCTGAGGCCTGGTTCAACAACACGGTGCTGCCGGTGCGCGCCGATCTGCTGTCACGACTGACCTGGCAACTGCAGACGCGGGCGGGCGTTGAAGTTCACATCCTCCTGCCAAGCAGTCTCGTTCAGGCGGGACTGGGCGATACGGAACGCACGCTCGAACTGTTCGGCCAGCTCGGCGCCGCAGTGCCGCTGTCGGGCCTGTTCGTGGACGACGCGCCGGGGCTGGCGCGTGCGGTTCCTGCCGTACCCGGTTTCCGCGGACTGCCATGGGAAACCCGTGCCGCGCGGGATGCCATGGATGTCGGTACACTGCCGGCTGCGGAACAGCTGGCCATGCGCGCGTTCCGCGCCGTGCAACGTTTCCGCCCCTGGATCAGCCTGACCGTGCTGAACACGGCGGATACGGTGGATGCAGTGGATGCGCCGGGCCGGCTGGCCGATCTTTCGCTGCACCGGCTCGGCATCCGGGAAGATAGCGCCGCTGCATTGCCGCCCGTGAAACCCGACGCAGGCCGCCGTTCGGGCATCTGGCTCACCGGTGAGCGGCCGCCGTCCCCCGGCCTGCTCTCCGCGACAGTGCGCCAGCACCAGCGCGAAGGCGGCTCAGCCATCGGCTGGTGTCCCGATTCCCCGCTGGCCGACCTGCCCCCCGCACGCGCAGTCGCGCCCGACGTTTCGGCGGCCACCTTCCCGGTGCGCTTCTGAGATGACTATCGACCTGCCTGCCGTCGCCGAAGCGCTCACCGCGTTTTGCTTCGGGTATCCGTTCGTGATGGCCTGGTACTGGATGACCGGCGGCCTGCTGTTCCGGTTCATCCGCGAGCGCCACGAGCCGCTGCCGGACGCGCCACCGCCGCTCGCCGAATATCCGCCGGTATCCATCCTGCTGCCCTGCTTCAACGAGGAGGCGCAGGCCGCGGAAACCTTCGCCGCGCTCGCGGCGATCGAGTATCCGGATTTCGAGATCATCGCCATCAATGACGGCTCGAAGGACAACACCGCAGCTGTCCTTGATGCACTCGCAAGGACGACGCCGCGCTTGCGCGTGGTGCATCTGGCGCAGAACCAGGGCAAATCCACGGCGCTGAATGTCGGCGCACTGGTTGCGAAAGGCGAAATCCTGGTCGGCATCGACGGCGACGCGCTGCTGGACCGGCATGCGCTGACCTGGTTTGTGCGCCGTTTCCAGTCAGACCCCGCGCTCGGCGCATTGACCGGCAATCCGCGCATCCGCAACCGCGGCACGCTGCTCGGGCGGCTCCAGGTCGGCGAATTCTCTTCGATCGTCGGGTTGATCAAGCGCGCGCAGAGCACCTATGGCTCGATCTTCACCGTCTCCGGGGTGATCTGCGCGTTCCGCAAACGCGCGCTGCAGGATGCCGGCTGGTGGTCCGCAGCGGCGCTGACCGACGACGTCGACATCACCTGGCGCATCCAGCTTGCGGGCTGGAAAGCAACCTTCGAACCCAAGGCGCTGTGCTGGATCCTGATGCCGGAAACCCTGAAGGGGCTGTGGCGGCAGCGCCTGCGCTGGGCGGAAGGTGGTGCCCAGTCGGTCATCGCTGCCACGCCGCTGATGTTCCGCCGCGGCCGCTGGCACCTGCTGCCGATCTGGGCCAACTTCATGGTCAGCATGGCCTGGGCCTATGCCATGCTCGCCGGAGCGGTGCTGGGCGTCGCTTCGACCGCGGCATCGGCGCTGACCGGCGAACCCGCGGGTTTTGACCTGCTGCCGCAGTGGTGGGGCACGCTGCTCGCGCTGACATACCTGATGCAGTGTGCAGTCAGCATTTTCGTAGATGCCCGCTTCGAGAAAGGACTCGCCTCCTCGATATTCTGGATCATCTGGTATCCGCTCGCCTTCTGGATACTGCAGACCGCCACCGCCATTGTGGCGTTGCCCCGCGCGCTGCTGCGGCCGGCCCATCTCCGCGGCACCTGGATCAGCCCGGACCGGGGATTGCGATGACCACACCCGCGAAACCGCAGTGGCCTCCCCTTGTCGGCAACCGGCGCCTGCCGCCGCTGATCCTGCTCCGCGATGCCCTGCTGACCCTCGCGGCATGGCTGCTGCTCGGATACCTGGTGCGCGACGCGATCATTCTCGCCTGGGATTACCTGCGGCATCCGCTGTTCGAGCTGTCGGCTGTCGATCCGCCCGACTGGGAAACGATCCAGGGCCACCTGAGGCGCTACCGGCCTTTCATTATTGTGCTGGTCGGCTGGCTGATGTTCTGGGGCTACACCAGCCGCCACTCCCTGTCCGCATCGAAGCACCGCCCGTCCCCGCCGGCACTCGAACCGGCGCAGCACGCCAGCGCGTTCCGGCTCGATGCGGCGCAACTTCGCGGCTGGCAGGACAGCCGCAGACTCGTGTTCCACTTCGACGAGGCAGGCAACATCGGATCGGTCAAAATGCAGCGGCCGCAGGACCCGTGAACACCTCCGCATGGATCCGGCCGGCGTTGCCTGTGCTGCTGGCCCCGCTCACCGCATCCTGCGCAGGGACCGGCGGGGAAACCGGCGCCTCCGGCCCGCATCCGATGGCTGAAGCACACGTCACCGGCAGCATCGACACCACACAGCGTGTCGCCCTGGCGGAGACGGCGATTCTCAGGATCACGCTGGCCGACGTGTCACGCGCCGGGGCACCGCAAGGTTAATCGCCACGCAAACCATCGCTGCCGGCGGCAGGGCACCACCTTTCGCCTTTGCCATCCCGTACGATCCCGTCGTCACCCGCGGCGCGGCATCGCGGGCGGACCTGGTATTGCGCCAGGTCAGGCATGAACCGCCGGTGCGATGACCCCGCACAGTATCACCGGACCCTGCGCGCGAATGCCGGCCCGGGGATAAAATCGGGGACACAGCCTGCCCGCCGGTCCAGACAGGCATTCCCGAACATCATTCCATAGCCAATGGCCACAACAGCACCCATCCGCCACATGTCCGGAATTTCCCGCCGATGAATTCGCCAGAGGCCGGGCTGCACAAGCACACCCCGATGATGCAGCAGTACCTGCGCATCAAGTCGGAACACCCCGACATGCTGGTGTTCTACCGGATGGGCGATTTCTACGAGCTGTTTTTCGAGGACGCCGAACGCGCCGCCCGGTTGATGGACATCACGCTGACCACCCGCGGCGAATCGGCCGGCACGCCGATCAAAATGGCGGGCGTTCCGTTCCATGCCGTCGACCAGTATCTGGCGCGGCTGGTCAGGCTCGGCGAATCCGTGGCGATCTGCGAACAGATCGGCGATCCGGCAGCATCCAAGGGCCCGGTCGAACGCAAGGTGGTGCGCATCGTCACCCCAGGCACGCTGACTGAATCGGCATTGCTCGACGAGAAAAGCGACAACCTGCTGCTCGCCGCGCACCGCAGCGGCAACACCCTGGGCCTGGCCTGGTTGTCGCTGGCTTCCGGCCGCTTTTGCGTGATGGAAACCGCGCCGGCAAACCTCGGCGTCGAACTCGAACGCCTGAGGCCGGCGGAAATCCTGCTCGCCGAGGGCGCCAACATCGACATCGACAACCCTGCCATCGCGATCCGCCGCCTGCCGCCCTGGCGCTTCGATGCCGAAGTCGCACGCCGCACGCTGTGCACGCAGTTCGAAACCCATGATCTGAGCGGCTTCGGCACGCAGGCGATGGACACCGCGGTGGCGGCGGCCGGCGCGCTGTTCGATTACGCCAAGTCCACCCAGGGCACAGCCATCGCGCATGTGCGCGCGCTGGTCGCCGAATCCGAACGTGCCTGGCTGCGCATGGATCCATCGACGCGCCGCAACCTTGAACTGACCGAAACCATCCGCGGCGAAGCGGCGCCAACGCTGCTGTCGCTGCTCGACAGCTGCGCCACCGGCATGGGGAGCCGGCGCCTGCGCCATGCCCTGCACCATCCGCTGACCGACCGCTCGCAGGTGCGGAACATGCATGCCGCGGTGGCGGCGCTGATCGAGGGCGAACGCCATGCCGCGGTGCGTGCGGCATTGAAGCACTTTGCGGACATCGAGCGCATTGCCGCGCGCATCGCGCTGGCTTCGGCGCGCCCGCGCGACCTGTCCGGGCTGCGCGATTCATTGCATCAACTGCCCGAGCTGGTGACCGCCCTCGGCGGCGCCGGCGACGGCCGGCTCGGCGCGCTTGCAGCCGACCTTGCGCCGCAGGACATGCTGGCGGGGTTGCTGGCCCGCGCCATCAAGGCCGAACCGGCATCGGTCATCCGCGATGGCGGCGTGATCGCCGACGGCTACGATGCCGACCTCGACGAGCTTCGCGGCATCCAGGACAACTGCGGGGCCTTCCTGGCCGAACTGGAAACCCGAGAACGCGCGCGTACCGGCATCACCACGCTGAAAGTCGAATACAACCGCGTGCACGGCTTCTACATCGAGGTCACCCGCGCCCAGTCCGACAAGGTGCCCGAGGATTACCGCCGGCGGCAGACACTGAAGAACGCCGAGCGCTACATCACGCCCGAGCTGAAAACCTTCGAGGACAAGGCACTGTCGGCGCAGGATCGCGCGCTGGCTAGGGAAAAACTGCTGTATGAACAATTGCTGCGCGAGCTGGCGCCCCGGGTGCCCGACCTGCAGAAGGTTGCGGCGGCACTCGCCGAACTCGACCTGCTGGCCGCGTTCGCCGAACGCGCGGCCGCGCTGAACTGGACCATGCCGGAATTCACCGACGAGCCGGTGATCGACATCGAGGGCGGACGCCATCCTGTGGTCGAGGCGCAGGTCACCCCCTTCATCGCCAATGACACCCGGCTGTCCTCGGCGCGGCGCATGCTGCTGATCACCGGCCCCAACATGGGCGGCAAATCCACCTACATGCGGCAGACCGCGCTGATCGCGCTGCTCGCGCACTGCGGATCGTTCGTGCCGGCCGCACGCGCGCGGCTGGGACCGATCGACCGCATTTTCACCCGCATCGGCGCCGCCGACGACCTGGCCGGCGGCCGCTCGACCTTCATGGTCGAAATGACCGAAGCCGCCTACATCCTGCACCACGCCACGCCGCAGAGCCTGGTGCTGATGGACGAGATCGGGCGCGGCACATCGACCTATGACGGTCTCGCGCTGGCCTGGGCGATCGCCAGGCACCTGATCGAACGCAGCGGCTGCTACACGCTGTTCGCCACCCATTACTTTGAACTGACCCAGCTGGCCGCCGATTTCAAGGCGGTGGTCAACGTGCATCTGGATGCCGTCGAACACAAGGACCGCATCGTGTTCCTGCACAGCGTGGAGGAAGGTCCGGCCAACCAGAGCTATGGCCTGCAGGTGGCGCAACTGGCCGGTGTGCCGGCCGCGGTGATCCGCAGTGCGCGCCGGCACCTCGCCGACCTCGAAGCCGCCGCTGCGGCGCATGCTCCGCAGGGCGATCTGTTTTCGACGCCGCAGGCAAGCGCCGATGCGCCGGACAGCGAGCCGCACCCGGTGGTGGATGCGCTGCGTGACTGCGACCCGGATGCGCTGACCCCGCGCGATGCGCTGGAACTGCTCTACCGCCTGCGGGCACTGGCGCAGGACGGCGCCAGTGATAAATCATAAGTAATTGTTTTTATTGATTTTTTATTCACCGGGGTGCGCTCATTCCCCGCATCCATCATTTCCCGGCGCCGGAACCCAAGGCGATCAGTGATGATGGCCGTGCGGCCCGTGTACATGGCCGTGCTCCAGTTCCTCGCCGGTCGCCGCGCGCACGCTGGCCACGGTGCAGCTGAAATCAAGGGTCTGTCCCGCCAGCGGGTGGTTGCCGTCGACGACCACCTTGTCTTCGGCGACGTCAGTCACCGTGTACACCATCGCGTGGCCCGACTGGTCGCCGCGGCCCTCGAACTGCATGCCGACCGCCACTTCCGGCGGAAACTTGTCGCGGGTCTCGACATGGACCAGCTCGGCATCGTATTCGCCGAAGGCATCGTCCGGCGCCAGGCGCACCTTGCAGCTATGCCCGGCCGCCTTGCCGTCCAGCGCCTGCTCGACCAGCGGGAAGATGCCGTGGTAGCCGCCGTGGAGGTAGGCAATCGGATCGTCCGTTTTCTCGATCACGTTGCCGTCCGCATCCATCAGTTCGAAGGTCAGCATGACCACGGTGTTTTTTGCAATCCGCATCAGAGTTCCTTGATTAACTGCAGCACTTCGGCGGCGTGCCCGCGCGGGCTCACGCCGTAGAGCGCGTGCCGCACGACGCCCTTGCGATCGATCACGAACGTCGAGCGGCGTATGCATTCGCGCACGCCCCCCTCGTATTGCTTCTGTTCCAGCACCCCGTAACGGCAGCACACCTCGCCCTCGACATCGGAGAGCAGCTGCACGGCAAGGCCGTGCCTGTCGCGGAACGCGCCGTGCGTCATGCAGTCATCCATGCTGACGCCCATCACCAGCGTCCCGCATTCACGGAAATCCATCTCCAGCTCGCTGAATTCGAGTGCCTCGGCCGTACAGCCCGGCGTGTCGTCCCGCGGATAAAAATAAAGCACCAGATTGCTGCGCCCGCAGAGATCCTTGTAGCAGACCCAGTTGAGATCGGCGTCAGGCAATTCAAACGCCGGCGCGCGAACGCCCTGCCTCAGCTGTTCCGGGGCCTTGCGCGGGGCACGGTGTAGATCCGGGATTGCCGGATTCAGATTTGCCATGCCGGATTCTGTGAACAAAGCGGCGCGAGGTCAAGCACGCGGCGCAACGGCACACTTATAATTCCGTTCAATGCGCAGCACACTCCTCAACGGCCTGACTCCGGCACAGTTCCTGCATCGCCACTGGCAAAAGCGGCCCATGCTGGCGCGCGGCAGCCTGCCGGAATTCGCGGACATGCTGTCCCGGCAATCGCTGATCGAGCTGGCATTGCTGCCCGAAGCCGAATCCAGGCTGATCATCCGCAAGGGAAAGCGATGGTCCGTGCACCACGGCCCATTCCGGCGGCGTGATTTCACCGGTCTGCCGCAGCGGGACTGGACGCTGCTGGTTCAGGGCGTCGATCTGCTGCTGCCGCGGGCGAAAGACCTGCTGTCACGGTTCAGCTTCATACCCTACGCGCGCCTCGATGACCTGATGGTCAGCTATGCCCCGCCCGGCGGCGGCGTCGGCCCGCATTTCGACAGCTATGACGTGTTCCTGCTGCAGGGCGAAGGGCGCCGCCGCTGGCAGGTCAGCAGCCAGCGCGATCTTGCACTGGTCGACGGCGCCCCCCTCAAAATCCTCAGCCGTTTCCGGCCGACCCGGGAATGGACGCTGGAATCGGGCGACATGCTCTACCTGCCGCCGCGCTGCGCCCATGACGGCGTGGCGCTTTCAGACTGCATCACCCTATCCGTCGGTTTCCGCGCGCCATCGGCGCAGGACCTTTGCAGCCGGTTCCTCGATTTCCTGCAAGATCGCCTCGATGCCACCGGCCGCTATGCCGATCCCGGACTGAAGCCGGCGCGTCAGCCGGCCCGGATCACGCCGCAGCTGGCGAGCGGCATGCTCAAGCTGCTGAAACAGGCGCAATGGTGCCGCGCCGACATGCTGCGATTCATCGGCGAGGACTTGAGCACGCCGAAAGCCCACGTCGTGTTCAGGCCGCCGCAGCGCCCGCTCTCGGCCGCCGGTTTCTCACGGGCCGCCTCGGGCCGGGGACTGCGACTCGCACCCGCCTCTATCCTGCTCTACGACGACCGCGGCTTCTACATCAACGGTGAACACTGCGAACCGCCGGCGCCGGCACGGCGGCTGCTGCGCCGCCTGGCCGACTTGCGCATGTTGCCGCCGCGGGTGGTGATACCGGCTGCCGCAGCCGAAGTCCTGTATGGCTGGTACCGCGCGGGCTTTCTTGCTCCATCCCCGGCATGAACAAGGCGATTCCCTGATGGAACCGACCGGATCTCAGCCCGACGCCGTATACCGGCGTTTCGAAAGCAACCGTGAGTACGAGGCCTTGATCGACCAGATGATCCCGATGACGCAACGGATCATCCGCGTGTTCGACAAATCCCTCAGCCCCGCCTACAACAGCACGGCGCGGATCGAACTGCTGCGCCGGTTCCTGCTCTCCGCCCGCAGCAACCGGCTGCTGATCGTGCTCCATGACACGCGTCAGATCGCCAGCGAGCAGCCGCGCCTGCTCGAACTGGCCCGGCAGTTCGGCCATGCCTGCACCATCCGCGAAACGCTGCGCGGCGCCAAACACGTCTACGATCCGTTCATCATTTTCGACGGCAGCCACTATCTGCACCGCTTCCACCATGCGCACATGCGCGCCGCCCAGGGCCTGCATGACGCCAATGCCGCACAGCAGCTGGTGGAGCGTTTCGAGGAAATCACCGCCTGTTCGGGACTGCCCCTGGCCACCACAGTCACAGGGCTGTGACCAACTGTTGTATGCCTGCTGAAATACACCGAATTCACTGGTAGAATGCGCGCCGGACTGAAAGCCGTTGAACCTGCCACCATGGAGTCACCGGCCCGAAGTACCAGCCAAATTTGGATTGAATTCACCACCTTCGAAGGATAGTCAACATCATGAATCGCACTCTCGTCATTGCCGCCCTGCTGGCGGTTGGTCTGTCTGCCTGCGGCGAAAAACCGGCTCCGGCCCCGGCTCCCGCGCCTGCTCCGGCCCCGGCTCCTGCCGCCCCGGCCGCTGCCCCTGAAGCGCCGAAAGCGGATGCCGGCGCGCCTGCCGCTGCCGCCCCGGCTGCCGAAGCCCCGAAAGCCGACGCTGCTGCGCCTGCTGCCGCCGACGCTGCCAAGGCCGCAACCGACGCCGCCAAGGACATGGCCAAGGAAGCCGCCAAGGAAGCTGTCAAGAAGTAATTCAGCAGAGCATCATCAAAAAACCGGCCTTAGGGCCGGTTTTTTTTCGGGCGCATGCCTGTATTGCTCAGCCGACCATACGCCAGCCGAATCCGTCGGTCTGGGTCGCGACCGTGATCCAGTCAGGTTCGCAGCCAAGAACACCGGCAAGCGCCGCCACCGCCAGTTCCGGCCGATTGTTTTTCTGCGACAGGTGCGCGGCGATCACGTGCTGCAGCGATTGCCGGTCGATGCTGGCGAGGATCTGCGCCGCCTGATGGTTGTCGAGATGTCCGTGACGGCCGGAGATCCGCGCCTTAAGCCTCTCGGGATAAGCGCTGTTGCGCAGCATGTCCAGGTCATGGTTGCACTCGATCACCAGCGCGTCGAGCCCGGTCAGCATGGATTCGATGTGAGGCGTCGAAGCCCCCGCATCGGTCAGCACGCCAAGCCGCACCGCGCCGTCGCCGAAGACGAATTGCGTCGGCTCCCGCGCGTCATGCGGCACCGGATAGGGAAACACCTCGATGTCGCCAACCGCGAAGGGCTGGTGGCTGTCGATGATCACGACTTCGGCGAATTCGCGGTGAGCCGCGGCGGCGGCATAGGTGCCGTAGGAGGAATACACGGGTGTGCCGAAACGGCGCGCAAACCGCGCAACGCCGCCGACATGATCATCGTGCTCGTGGGTCACCAGAATCGCGCTGAGATCGTCGGGTGCAACGCCAAGGCGCTCCAGCCGCCGCACGGTTTCGGCGACGCTGAAACCGCAGTCGAGCAGCAGGCGGGATGATCCGCTCTCCACCAGCAGAGCATTGCCTTCGCTGCCGCTGCCCAGCGATGCGAAACGGATCATCGGCTTGGCACACGGTCTGCCGCGCCGGGGAGGCGGTTCCCGGACGCGGCGCGGGGAGTCCCCTTCACTTCAACTGTTCGTAGAGCAGGGTCAGGATGCGGTTCGCGGTATCCGACTTTTCCCGCGTACCCTCCTTGTCGAGCACCCGGACATCGGCGCCGGCAACGCTGTTCTGCACCAGGATGCGGTACTGCTCGCGGCCCGGACCTTTCGACGAACCGCCCCAGAACTTGAGCTTGGACAGCCAGCCCTTGTCCTCGGTGGTTTTGACGTCCGCATCCGGATCGATGTAGCGGACGAAATACAGGCCTTTCGAACGGTCGCGGTCCTCGACGGTGAAGCCGACCCGGTCAAGCGCCAGGCCGACGCGGCGCCATGCACGGTCAAAGGGATCGTTCAGGGTCAGCGTGTCACCTTCGGCGCTGCGATTCAGACGCGCCTGCAGCTCGACCTTGCCTGCGGCGATCTGCGTCTTCGCGCGCTCTTCTTCCACACCGAAGCGCACCATCAACCTCCGCAACATCTCAGCCTCAAGATCAGGATCCGGGGGGCGTGGCTGCCAGCCTAGCTGGTTCCGGTCCTCGGAGATGTAGATCTCTTCCATGCCGCGGTGGCTGATGTAGATCTCAGTTGTACCCGGTTGCTCACCCCGTTCAAGCCGTGTGCGGAACTTGTCACGCTCGGAATTCGAGTAGAGGCTGTCGAGGGCTCGACCGAGAAATCCGGTTATGCCTGTCTGCGGAATCTTGGCGCGGTTTTCCGACCAGTCGGTTTCCATCACGCCCGCTTCGGGACGCTCGACGTTGATGATGAAGCCGGTTTCCTGCCAGAAGTCCCTGACGGTCTGCCACAACTGCTCAGGCGCACCGGGAACCACGATCCAGCGCTGGGTGCCGGCGCGTTCAAGACGCACGTTGTCGATCTTCGGCAGCACAGCGGAGCTCGAAGCGGCCCTGGCCTTGGCGGTGCGGTCCTTGTTGTAATCCGAATAGGTTGCCGTGCCTTTGGGCGCCGCATCGGGCACCACGAACCGGTCATCCGTTCCCGGCCGCGCCAGATCGGGCGGGATTTCCAGAGGCGGCAGTTTGGTCGTCGACTTGTAGTCAACCTTTTTGGTGGGAATCTCGAACGAGCTGCAGGCGGCGAGCGCGAAGCCCGAGGCCAGCGCCAACGCGATAACCGCCGTTTTACGCCACTGCATGACGCTTCCCTCCATTGACTGCAGAGACGCCGGCCTGCTGCATGGCCTCCCGCAGCAGATCGTGGTACTGGGGGGACAGCTGCGTCAGCGGCAGGCGGATACCGCCCTGCATCAGCCCCAGTTGCTGCACGGCCCATTTCACCGGTATCGGATTCGCCTCGCAGAAGAGGTGGCGATGCAGGCCGAGCAGCCTGTTGTTCAGCCCGACGGCGCGCGCCGCATCCCCGCCCAGCGCGGCGGCGCACATCTCGTGCATCAGGCGCGGCGCGACATTCGAGGTCACCGAGATGACGCCGTCACCGCCAAGGAGCATCAGTGCGATGCCGGTCGCATCGTCGCCGCTGTAGACGGCAAAGGAGGCGGGCTTGCGCCGCAGCAGGTCGGTGCCGCGCTCGATGTTGCCGGTGGCGTCCTTGATGCCGACGATGCCGGGCACCTGGGCAAGCCGCAGCACGGTATCGTTGCTCATGTCCGCCACGGTGCGGCCTGGTACGTTGTAGAGAATCTGCGGAATGTCCACCGCCTCGGCGATGGCCCTGAAATGGCGGTAGAGGCCTTCCTGGGTCGGCTTGTTGTAGTAGGGCACCACCGACAGGCTCATCGCGGCGCCTGCCGCCTTGGCGAAGCTGGACAGTTCGATCGCCTCGCGCGTGGAATTCGCGCCCGTGCCGGCAATCACCGGGATGCGTCCGGCGGCATGGGCCACGGCCGTCTGGATCAGCAGGCGATGTTCATCAAAATCCACCGTCGGCGACTCACCGGTGGTGCCGACGACGACAATGCCGTCAGTACCCTCATCGACATGCCAGTCAATCAGGCGGCGAAAAGAATCAAGATCGAGTCCGCCGCTCTCCTCCATGGGCGTGACGATCGCCACCAGGCTGCCACGGACACCCCTCAAGTCATTGTTTTTCATTGAAAAATACCGTTACTCCAGATAATCGGAATATTGTACCCGAAGCCTGTGCCGCTGGGATACCGGTCTGACCCCGGAGTCCGTGTGCAATTCCCGAGGCAATGGCGGCAACCGTTGTCTTGCCACGATCGCCTTGCCACGATCGGCACCTGCACTGCCGACGCCATGGCCTGCAATCCCTGCTCAAGCATCCGTGAGCCGGCAAGGTGGCTAGGCCAGAGGAATTTGCTAAGTAGCTGGTTAAATTAATGTTTTTTCAATCGTCACATTGTCATCCTACTGCAATATTTGGGCATTAGAGTCCGTCTGGCTCAGAAGCCAAAGGTTCAAGCGTCATTTTCAAACTCCAAATTCTTCGAGGAAGGTTCTATGCACGCAATCATCCGCAAATTCGCAGTCGCCGCTGCTGCCGCAATGACGATGGCTTCGGCCGCGCATGCCGCAGACATCACCGGCGCGGGCGCCACGTTCCCCTACCCGATTTACGCCAAGTGGGCCGAAGCCTACAAAAAATCCACCGGCGTTGGCCTCAACTACCAGTCGATCGGCTCGTCCGGCGGCATCCGCCAGATCCGCGCCAAGACCGTCACCTTCGGCGGCACCGATGCCCCCCTGAAGGGTGCGGAGCTCGACAAGGATGGTCTGGTCCAGTTTCCCAGCGTGCTGGGCGGCGTGGTACCGGTGATCAACCTGGAAGGCTTCAAGCCGGGCGAACTCAAAGTCACCGGCGAAGTGCTGGCCGAAATGTTCATGGGCACGATCTCGAAATGGAATGACGCCAAGATCGCCGCGCTGAATCCGGGCAAGAAGCTGCCCGACCAGTCGATCACGGTCGTGCACCGCGCCGACGGCTCCGGCACCACCTTCATCTTCACCGACTACCTGACCGAGGTGAGCAGCGCCTGGAAAGAGAAAGTCGGCAAGGGCGCCGCCGTCAAATGGCCCGCCCCGACCTCGGTCGGCGGCAAGGGCAACGAAGGCGTCGCCGCGAACGTGGGCCGGGTCAAGGGCGCAATCGGTTATGTCGAATACGCCTACGCCAAGAAGAACAAGATCCCGCACCTGCAACTGCGCAATGCCGACGGCAAATTCGTCGAGCCGGATGACAAGACTTTCGCGGCAGCCGCAGCCGGTGCCGACTGGTTCAGCGTCCCGGGCATGGGCGTGTCGCTGGTCAACCAGAAAGGCGCGAATTCCTGGCCGATCACCGGCGCCACCTTCATCCTGATGTACAAGAATCCGTCGGACAAGGCGGCCTCGCAGGAAGCCCTCAAGTACTTCGACTGGTCGTTCAAGAACGGCAAGGACATGGCGCTTGAACTCGACTACGTCCCGCTGCCCGATGTCCTGACCAAGGCCATTGCGGACAAAGTCTGGACCCAGATCGCCAAATAAATCTGTACACTAGGCATGGAGTGTCTCTCGCGGGGCACTCCATGTTTTTTATGCATAACAATCAGGCACAGGTTTCAGACATCGGAGCATTCATGAATACGCCACCGGCCGACAGCGGCCTGCGTGACCAGCGCCGCCTGGAAATCGTCCGCAAACAGCGTATTCAGGACTTCATATTCCACAAGATCACCCTCAGCTTCTCGCTGATCGTGCTGTTCGCACTGGTCGGCATCCTGGTTTCCCTCGCCATGACGGCCTGGCCCGCGCTGCAGAAGTTCGGCATCGGCTTCATCTGGCGCGTCGAGTGGGACATCATCAACGAGGAATTCGGCGCGGCAATCGCGATTTTTGGCACCCTCGCCAGCGCCACCATCGCCATCCTGATCGCGATGCCGCTCAGCTTCGGCATCGCCCTGTTCCTGACCGAAACCTGCCCGACATGGCTGCGCCGGCCGCTGGGCACTGCCATCGAACTGCTGGCCGCCGTGCCCTCCATCATCTACGGCATGTTCGGCCTGTTCGTGTTTGCGCCACTGTTCGCCGAATACGGCCAGCCCGCGCTGCAATCGACGCTTGGCCAGATGCCGCTGATCGGCCCGCTGTTTGGCGGGGCCATGAACGGCATCGGCATCCTCGCAGCCGGCCTGATCCTGGCGTTCATGATCCTGCCCTTCATCGCCGCCGTGATGCGCGACGTGTTCGAAATCGTACCGGCAATCCTGCGCGAGTCCGCCTACGGCGTGGGCTGTACCACCTGGGAAGTGGTGCGTCACATCGTGCTGCCCTATACCCAGCAGGGCGTCATCGGCGGCGTGATGCTGGGACTCGGCCGCGCGCTCGGCGAAACCATGGCGGTCACCTTCGTCATCGGGAATTCGCAGCGCCTGAGCGCGTCGCTGTTCTCGCCCGGATCCTCGATCGCCTCAACGCTGGCCAATGAATTCGGCGAAGCCGCGGATTTCCACCTGTCCACGCTGTTTGCTCTGGGCCTGCTGCTGTTCGTCATCACCTTCATCGTGCTGGCGGCTGCAAAGATACTGATCATCCGCACCGAACGGGCCAAGGGCCTGAAAACCTGAACCGGACACCGCCATGGACCAGAACCTGTATCGCAGACGCGTCCTGACCAACCGCATCGGCATCACGCTGTCGATGCTCGCGATGTGCCTCGGCCTGTTTGTGCTGCTGTGGATCCTGGCGATCCTGTTCAAGAACGGATTCCAGGCGCTCGACTTCAACATGTTTTTCCATTCAACTCCTGCCCCCGGCTCCGAGGGCGGCGGCCTGGCCAACGCCATCGTCGGCAGCCTGATGCTGGTCGGTTTCGCGACGCTGGTGAGCACCCCGATCGGCATCCTTGCCGGCATCTACCTCGCGGAATTCGGCGACACCAGCAAGACCGCCGAAGTCACCCGCTTCATGACCGACATCATGCTGAGCGCGCCCTCGATCGTGCTCGGCCTGTTCGTGTACGCCATCCTCGTCGCCCAGGTCAAGCATTTCTCGGGCTGGGCGGGCACCATTGCGCTGTCGCTGATCGCCATCCCGGTCGTGCTGCGCACCACCGAGAACATGCTGCGCCTGGTCCCCGGCAGCCTGCGCGAAGCGGCGTTTGCTCTGGGTGCGCCGCGCTGGAAAGTGACGACCATGGTCACGCTGCGCGCGGCGAAAAGCGGCGTGGTGACCGGCGTACTGCTGGCGCTGGCCCGGATCAGCGGAGAGACGGCGCCCCTGCTCTTTACCGCGCTTAACAACCAGTTCTTCTCTCTGGACATGAACAAGCCGATGTCCAACCTGCCGGTGGTGATTTTCCAGTTCGCGATGAGCCCATATGACAACTGGGTGCGCCTGGCCTGGGGCGGCGCATTGCTGATCACGCTGACGGTGCTGGTGCTGAACATCCTCGCCCGCGTGTTCTTCCGCGAAAAAATCTCCGGCTGACTCAACCCGCAGACGCAGCGAAACGAATCCAGACAAACGAGCCCGACATGACCGAGCCCCAGGAACAGCCGCTGAAGACCGCCATCCAGATCCGCAACCTGAATTTCTTTTACGGGAAGTTCCAGGGCCTGAAGAACATCAACCTCGACATCGTCGAGCACAAGGTCACCGCGTTCATCGGCCCTTCCGGCTGCGGAAAATCCACGCTGCTGCGGACACTGAACCGCATGTATAGCCTTTACCCGGGCCAGCGCGCCGAGGGCGAAATCAATTTCTACGGCGAGAACATCCTCAACCCGAAGCAGGACCTGAACCTGCTGCGCGCCCGCATCGGCATGGTGTTCCAGAAACCGACGCCCTTCCCGATGTCGATCTACGACAACATCGCATTCGGTGTCCGCCTTTATGAAAACCTGCCCAAGGGTGAAATGGACGAACGCGTCCACTGGGCATTGACCAAGACAGCACTGTGGGACGAGGCCAAGGACAAGCTCAACCAGAGCGGCCTCGCACTGTCGGGCGGACAGCAGCAGCGGCTCTGCATCGCCCGTTCCGTTGCGGTGAAACCGTCGGTGATCCTGCTCGACGAACCGACATCCGCGCTTGACCCGATTTCCACTGCCAAAATCGAGGAACTGGTCAACGAGCTCAAATCCGAATACACCGTCGCCATCGTGACGCACAACATGCAGCAGGCGGCACGGGTATCCGATTTCACCGCCTACATGTATCTCGGCGAGATGATCGAATACGGAAAAACCAACGAGATTTTCATCAAGCCGAAGAAGCAGGCGACGGAAGACTACATTACCGGACGTTTCGGCTGATTCCTGGCCGGCCCCGGTTTGCCGTCGGGCGCGTGGACGGCATCAGGCCGCCGCTCGCACCACCCTGGCAATGGCCGCTGCATGCCTGGCCACAGCCGCTTTCGACTGACCTTCCACCATCACCCGGATCACCGGCTCCGTGCCTGATGGCCGTAACAGCACCCGCCCGGCATCGCCCAACGCGCGCTCGACCGCAGAGACCGCCTTCTGCACCGGCGCCGAAGCCACCACGGCTTTGGCTGATGCGCCGTCGAGGCGCACATTGACCAGCACCTGCGGGTACAGCCTGAAATCGACCGCCCGTTCCAGCGTTGTCCGGGCCGCGAGCAGCGCCTGCAGCACCTGCAGCGCCGACACGATGGCATCGCCGGTGGTGTGCCGGTCCAGGCAGATCAGGTGGCCCGAATTTTCGCCGCCCAGCTGCCAGCCGCGGTCGTGGAGCATTTCCAGCACATAACGGTCGCCAACCCTGGCGCGCGCGAACGGTACCTTCAGCTTCGCAAGTGCCCGCGCCATTGCGAGATTGGTCATCTGCGTGCCGACCACTCCGCCGCGCAGGTTCCGCGCGCGTTTGCGGTGTGCGGCGATCACGTACAGCAACTCATCGCCATCGTAGATCCTGCCCTGCGCATCCGCCATCACCAGCCGGTCACCGTCCCCGTCCAGCGCGATCCCGATATCCGCTTTTGCCCGCCTGACCGCGCGCCGCAGCGATTCGGCATGGGTCGCGCCGACACCCCGGTTAATGTTGAAGCCGTCGGGCTGCGCTCCGACCGTCACCACCTCTGCACCAAGTTCGTGGAAGACGTGCGGCGCGATGTGATAGCCGGCGCCATGCGCGCAGTCGACTGCGATGCGCAGGCCGTGCAGGTCGAGGCTGGCCGGGAAGGTACTTTTGCAGAATTCAATGTAGCGGCCGGCTGCATCGTCCATACGGCGTGCCTTGCCCAGCCCCGCGGAGGACTTGCAGCGCATCGGCTGGTCCAGCGCGGCTTCGATCGCTGACTCGGTGGAATCGGCAAGCTTGTTGCCATCCGCGGAAAAGAACTTGATGCCGTTGTCCTGGTAGGGGTTGTGCGAGGCGCTGATCACGATGCCCGCCGACAACCGCAGCGCGCGCGTCAGGTAGGCCACGCCCGGGGTCGGCATCGGCCCCACCAGCAGGACATCGACGCCGGCCGCTGACAGGCCGGCTTCAAGCGCGGACTCCAGCATGTAACCGGATACCCGGGTGTCCTTGCCGATCAGCACCGTGTGCCGGCCGCCGCCGGCCGCCTTGCCGGCAAGCACCCTGCCGGCGGCATAACCGAGACGCATCACGAAATCCGGCGTGATTGGCACCGTACCCACCGTGCCGCGGACACCGTCAGTGCCAAAGTATTTTCTGCTCAACTGGAACACTCCCGGATGCGGAACTGCATCGCTTAGTCGTTGTTTTTATTGGATTCTACCGCGTTCCACAGCGCCAGCGCGTCACGCGTCGCGGCGACATCGTGCACGCGCAGGATCAATGCGCCGCGCTGCGCCGCGATCAGCGCCGCGGCCACGCTGCCGTACACCCGGTCCCCCACTTCGCGCCCGGTCAGCGCACCAATCATCGATTTGCGCGACAGGCCGGCCAGCACCGGCACACCCGCAGCCGTAAGCCGGTCCAGCCGGCACAGCAGGGAGAGATTATGCGCAAGCGTCTTGCCGAAGCCGAAACCGGGATCGACCACCAGGCGCGAACGCGCGATCCCTGCGGTCTCCGCTGCCGCGATGCGTACGCGCAGATAGGCGTCCACCTCCGCCACCACATCCCGGTACTGCGGCGCCTGCTGCATGGTCAGCGGCTGCCCCTGCTTGTGCATGATGCACAGCGCACAACTGCCGCCGGCCAGCGCCTGCAGCGCGCCCGCCGCCTCGAAACCGTTGACGTCATTGATCATCGCCGCGCCGGCTGCGGCCGCTTCGCGCATCAACTCCGGTTTCTGGGTATCCACCGACAGGGGTATATCCGCCGGCAGCAACGCTTCCAGCACCGGCAGCACGCGCCGGCGTTCCTCATCGAGACTGACCGCAGCGGCACCGGGCCTCGTCGATTCGCCGCCGATATCGAGCAGGTCGGCACCCTCGTCAATCAGCCGCCGCGCATGCGCCACCGCGGCATCCGGCCGCAGATAGCGGCCGCCGTCAGAAAAGGAATCGGGTGTGATGTTGACCACCCCCATGACCAGCGGCCGGTCCAGGGGCAGGCTGTATTTGCCGCATTGAAGGATCATCGGGCGGAAATGAAACGAGGGCACCGCAGCACCCTCGTTCCGTCAACTGGTCTGCAAATGCCGGTTTATGATTCTGCGGCTGGCTTGCTGGTGGCGGATGCGGTCGGCGTATTGTCCTTGGGCGGCTTCGGCGCCGGCGTGGCCACCGGCTTGGGCGGCCGCGGCTCGCGGCCGGCCATGATGTCGTCGATCTGTTCGGCGTCGATGGTTTCCCAGTCGAGCAGCGCCTTCGCCATCACCTCGACCTTGTCGCGGTTGTCCTCGAGGATTTTGCGCGCCAGCGCGTACTGCTGGTCGATGATGCGGCGGATTTCCGCGTCGACCTTGCGCATGGTTTCCTCGGACACGCTCTTGTGCGTGGTCACCGAACGGCCGAGGAACACCTCGCCCTCGTTCTCGGCATAGACCATCGTGCCCAGGCTCTCGGTCATGCCCCAGCGGGTGACCATGTTGCGCGCCATTTCAGTCGCGCGCTCGAAGTCGTTGGAGGCGCCGGTGGTCATCTGCCCCATGAACACCTCCTCGGCAATGCGACCGCCGAACAGCACAGCGATGTTCTGCAGGAGTTGCTCGCGGTCCATGCTGTAGCGGTCTTCGGTCGGCAACTGCATGGTCACGCCAAGCGCGCGGCCGCGCGGGATGATCGTGACCTTGTGCACCGGGTCGGTGCGGGTCAGCATCTTGGCAACCACGGCATGACCTGACTCGTGGTACGCGGTGTTCTTGCGCTCGTGCTCGGGCATCACGATCGAGCGCCGCTCGGCGCCCATGATGATCTTGTCCTTGGCGCGCTCGAAGTCTTCCATGTCGACCAGGCGCTTGTTGCCGCGCGCGGCGAACAGCGCCGCCTCGTTGACCAGGTTGGCGAGGTCGGCACCGGAGAAACCGGGCGTACCGCGGGCAAGGATGTCGGCCTTGACGTCCGGCGCGATCGGCACCTTGCGCATGTGCACCTGGAGAATCTGGTCGCGGCCGCGGATGTCAGGCAGCGGCACCACCACCTGGCGGTCGAAACGACCGGGGCGCATCAGCGCCGGATCCAGCACATCCGGGCGGTTGGTCGCGGCGATGATGATCACGCCGGAATTGGCCTCGAAGCCGTCCATCTCGACCAGCAGCTGGTTCAGGGTCTGCTCGCGCTCGTCGTTGCCGCCGCCGAGGCCGGCGCCGCGCTGGCGGCCGACCGCGTCGATCTCGTCGATGAACACGATGCAGGGCGCGTGCTTCTTGGCATTTTCGAACATGTCGCGCACGCGGGCAGCACCGACACCGACGAACATCTCGACGAAGTCGGAACCGGAAATCGAGAAAAACGGCACCTTGGCCTCGCCGGCAATGGCGCGCGCCAGCAGCGTTTTGCCGGTGCCGGGATTGCCGACCATCAGCACGCCGCGCGGAATGCGGCCGCCGAGTTTCTGGAATTTCGAGGGATCGCGCAGGAATTCAACCAGCTCGGAAACCTCTTCCTTGGCTTCTTCGCAGCCGGCGACATCGGCAAAGGTCACCGTATTGTTGTTTTCGTCGAGCATGCGCGCGCGGCTCTTGCCGAACGAGAAGGCACCGCCGCGGCCGCCGCCCTGCATCTGGCGCATGAAGAACACCCAGACGCCGATAAGCAGCAGCATCGGGAACCAGGACACGAAGATGTTCATCAGCAGCGAAGGCTCTTCTTCCGGCTTCGCTTCGACGATCACGCCGTTTTTCAGCAGGTCAGTGACCATCCAGATGTCGGAAGGCGCGTAGGTCGTGAATTTTTCGCCGGTGGACTTCACACCCTTGACGACGCGGCCCTCGATGGTGACCTTGGCAATCTTGCCCTGCTTCACCTCGTCGATGAACTGGGAATACTCCATGGCCTTCTGCGTGGTCTGCCGCGTGTTGAACTGGTTGAACACTGTCATCAACACCAGCGCGATCACCAACCAGATCGCCATATTCTTCATCAGATTGTTCAAAGTCGCTCCTTGTTGCGCCGCATTCCGGGCGGGCGCCGGCCCCAACCTCTAACCTGTTCAATTCTAGACGCTTTTCCGGTGCACTGCAGCAGTGCATGGTCTCCGGATCAGCGCCTTGCGGACTGACTCAACCCGCTTTCAAGCCCTTGGCCACCAGATACACCTCGCTGGAACGGCTGCGTGAGGCTTCCGGCTTCCGGATCATGACCTGGACAAAACGCCGCCGGACCTCAGCCACCAGATCATCGAAACCCGAACCCTGGAACACCTTGACCAGGAAATTTCCCTGCGGTTTCAGATGGTTGACCGCAAAATCCAGCGCGAGTTCAGCCAGCCCGATACTGCGCGCCTGATCCACGCTGGCCACACCGCTGATGTTGGGTGCCATGTCCGAAAGCACAAGATCCACCGGGTGTCCTTCCAGCAATTCTTCCACCGCCGCAAGCACGGCGTCCTCGCTGAAATCACCCTGGATGAAACGCACCCCGGGCACCGGCGCCATCTCCAGCAGATCGACAGCAACCACCCGCCCTTCCGGACCCACGGCACGGCCGGCCACCTGAGCCCAGCCCCCGGGGGCCGCGCCAAGGTCGACCACCACCATGCCGGGCCGTAACAGCTTGTCGCGTTCGGCGAGCTGCTGCAGCTTGTAGGCGGCGCGCGAGCGCATGCCCTCCGCCTGCGCCCGTTTCACGTACTGATCGGTCACATGTTCCTGCATCCATGCCTTGCTGGTCCGGCTGCGCGCCATGTCAGTCCGCCCGCCTGCCGCCGGCAAAGGCGGCACGACCTGTTAAACTCGCGCGATGATCACCCTCAATGCCGCAGAACGACGCGCGCTCAAGGCACGCGCGCACCACCTGCATCCCGTCGTGATGGTCGGCGATGCGGGGCTCAGCGAGTCCGTGCTGCATGAAATCAATGTCAACCTGGGCAGCCATGAACTGATCAAGATTCGCGTGTTGGGTGACGATCGCGGCGCGCGCGCCGGCCTGATCGCTGATATCTGCACGCGCCTCGGCGCCGCACCCGTCCAGCATATCGGAAAAATCCTGGTGATCTACAGGCCCCGGCCCGAGGACGCGGCGACCGCGAAAGACACCCGGAGCGCCAGTCCGAAGAAAGCCGCAGCCAAAAAATCCGCCGCTGTGCGCTCCCGCAAAAGACCGCGCCGCACCAAGCGCAGCTACCAATCGGCCTGAACCGCGAATAAATCGCATCTATTTGTTTTAACTGATTATTTTTCGCGACCCAGCAGGATAACCAGTGCCGCGCCGAGCAGGCTCTCGATGACGTAAAGCACGCTGGAGACGCCATGCCAGGCGGCAAAGCGGTCGCGCAGCACCGATTCCATCACCTGCCGGGGCAGTGCCTCCGCCTTCAGCGCGGCCATCACCTGCTGCACACCGAACTCCCCGGCGCAGACCAGCAGCAGCATCACCAGCACTATCCAGAACACCGCCTGCCGGAACGCGCCGGCACCATGGCGCGCGATGCGGAACAGCAGCAGATAGAGGGCGCAGGCGATGCCGATCCAGGCCACCAGCGAGAACAGCTTGCCGGCGACCATCCCGGCGAGCACGCGGTCACCGAGGCGGGCAAACAGCACCGGGGCGACCACAAAACCGGTCATCCAAATGCCGCCGACCCAGAGCGTGGCCGCAATCGATTGCAGCGCTCCGCCGATGCGGCCCATCAGACGTAACGAACGTCGATGATCTCGTATTCGCGCACGCCGCCCGGCGCCTGCACTTCGGCCACGTCGCCGGCGTACTTGCCGATCAGCGCCCGCGCGATCGGGGAGCTGATGGAAATCTTGCCCTGCTTGATGTCGGCTTCATCATCGCCGACGATCTGGTAGGTCACCGTATTGCCGGCGGCGATGTCCTCCAGTTCAACCGTCGCGCCGAACACGCAGCGGCCGTCGGCATCGATGGTCGCCGGATCAATGATCTGGGCATTGGAAATCTTGGATTCGAGTTCGGCAATGCGGCCTTCAATGAAGCTCTGCCGCTCCTTGGCCGCCGAATATTCCGCGTTTTCGGACAGGTCGCCGTGGGAGCGCGCCTCGGAAATGGCGTTGATGATGGCGGGACGCTGCACCGACTTCAGTTCGTGCAGTTCCGCGCGCAGCAGTTCCGCGCCTTTGACCGTCAATGGAGTTTTCGCAATCATCGGAGCCCCGTCCAGAATCAGGCTGCCAGCCGCTTGTGCAGGTTCTGCACTGCATACACCTGCAGTTCGCGCGCCTGCGCCATGCCGTTGGCCGCCGCGCGCGCACCGGCCAGCGTCGTATACAGTGTAACCCGCTGCTGCAGCGCCGCGCGGCGGATCGAATAGGAGTCGCGGATGGCCGAACGCTTTTCCTCGACCGTGTTGATGATGAACACGATTTCGCCGTTCTTGATCATGTCGACGATATGCGGCCGGCCCTCGGCCACCTTGTTGACCCGGGTCACTGCCAGGCCCGCAGCCTCCAGCGCCTTGGCGGTGCCATGGGTGGCAACCAGCGTGAATCCCATCCCGGTCAGCACGCGCGCGATATCGAGCACGCGCTCCTTGTCGGCGTCGCGCAGGCTGATGAACACCTTGCCCGACTTCGGCAGGCGCTCGCCCGAGCCCAACTGGGATTTGACGAAGGCTTCGGCGAAAGTCTCGCCCACCCCCATCACTTCGCCGGTCGACTTCATTTCCGGGCCGAGAATGGTGTCCGCACCCGGAAACTTGATGAACGGGAACACCGCTTCCTTGACCGAATAATAGGGCGGCACGATTTCATGGGTGACCCCCTGGTCGGCCAGCGAGCGTCCGGACATGCAGCGCGCGGCGATCTTTGCCAGCGGCAGGCCGGCGGCCTTCGACACGAAGGGCACCGTGCGCGAAGCCCGCGGATTGACTTCGAGCACATACACCACATCGCCTTCGGGTCCGTGCTGGATCGCGAACTGCACATTCATCAGACCGTTCACCTTGAGCGCCTTCGCCATCGCGACGGTCTGCCGGCGCAGTTCCTCCTGCAGCGCGGGCGACAGCGAAAACGGCGGCAGCGAACAGGCCGAATCGCCCGAATGCACGCCGGCCTGCTCGATGTGCTCCATCACGCCGCCGATGATCACCTGGCTGCCGTCGCTGACCGCATCGACGTCGACCTCGGTCGCGTCGTTGAGGAAGCGGTCCAGCAGCACCGGCGAGTCATTGGACACCTTGATCGCCTCGCGCATGTAGCGCTCGAGCTCGCTCTGCTCGTGGACGATTTCCATCGCGCGCCCGCCGAGCACATACGAGGGGCGCACCACCAAGGGATAGCCGATCTCGGCGGCAGCGGCCAGCGCCTTCGATTCGCTGCGCGCGGTGCGGTTGGGCGGCTGCTTCAGCTTCAGCTTGTGCAGCAGCTTCTGGAAACGCTCGCGATCCTCGGCGATGTCGATCGAATCCGGCGTGGTACCGATGATCGGCACGCCGTTGGCCTCGAGGTCGCGCGCCAGCTTGAGCGGCGTCTGACCGCCGAACTGCACTATCACGCCGAAGGGTTTTTCGATGGCGACGATTTCCAGCACGTCCTCCAGCGTCAGCGGCTCGAAATAGAGACGGTCCGAGGTGTCGTAATCGGTGGAGACGGTCTCCGGATTGCAATTGACCATGATGGTCTCGAAACCGTCCTCGCGCAGCGCCAGTGCGGCATGCACGCAGCAGTAGTCGAATTCGATGCCCTGGCCGATGCGGTTGGGCCCGCCGCCCAGCACCATGATCTTCCTGCGGTCCGAAGGCTTCGCCTCGCAGTCGTCCTCGTAGGTCGAATACATGTAGGCGGTGCTGGTAGAGAACTCGGCGGCGCAGGTGTCGACGCGCTTGTACACCGGGCGCACTCCGAGCGCGTGCCGGTGGGCGCGCACTTCATCCTGCTCCACCATCAGCAGCCTGGCAAGGCGGCGGTCCGAGAACCCGGAGCGCTTCAGCCTGCGCATCGCGGCGGCGTCGATGTCCGTCAGCTTGCACCCGGCGAGCGCCTGTTCCTGGCGCACGATGTCCTCGATCTGCGCGAGGAACCACGGATCAATGTGGGAAAAGCCGTGCACCTCCTCCCGGCTCATGCCGCAGCGGAAGGCGTCGGCAACGTAAAAGATGCGCTCCGGCCCCGGATCGCCCAGTTCGTTTTCGATGGCGTCGAGATCGGTGGTTTTCTCGTCGAAACCGTCCACACCCGTCTCCAGGCCGCGCAGCGCCTTCTGCATCGACTCCTGGATGGTGCGACCCATCGCCATCACCTCGCCCACCGACTTCATCTGCGTGGTCAGACGGTCATTGGCCTGCGGGAACTTCTCGAAGGCGAAACGCGGAATCTTGGTGACGACGTAATCGATGCTCGGCTCGAAAGAGGCCGGCGTGGCACCCCCGGTGATCTCGTTGCGCAGCTCGTCGAGCGTGTATCCCACGGCGAGCTTGGCCGCAACCTTGGCGATCGGGAATCCGGTCGCCTTCGACGCCAGCGCCGAAGAGCGCGACACCCGCGGATTCATCTCGATGATGACCATGCGCCCGTCCTTCGGGTTGATGCCGAACTGGACGTTGGAGCCGCCGGTGTCGACCCCGATCTCGCGCAGGCAGGCGATCGAGGCATTGCGCATGATCTGGTATTCCTTGTCGGTCAGCGTCTGCGCCGGCGCCACCGTGATCGAGTCGCCCGTGTGCACGCCCATCGGGTCGAAATTCTCGATCGAGCAGATGATGATGCAGTTGTCGGCGCGGTCGCGCACGACTTCCATCTCGTATTCCTTCCAGCCGATCACCGATTCCTCGATCAGCACTTCCTTGGTCGGGCTGGCGTCGAGGCCGCGCTCGACGATGGAGACGAATTCCTCGCGGTTGTAGGCAATCCCGCCGCCGGTGCCGCCGAGCGTGAACGAGGGGCGGATGATGGTCGGGAAGCCGACCACCGCCTGCACCTGCAGCGCCTCTTCCAGGCTGTGCGCCAGCGCGGAGCGCGGACTGTCGAGGCCGATCTTGGCCATCGCCTTCTTGAATTTTTCGCGGTCCTCGGCCTTGTCGATCGCCTCCTTCGAGGCACCGATCATCTCGACACCGTACTTCTCGAGCACGCCGTGCTTGGCGAGATCCAGCGCGCAGTTCAAGGCCGTCTGGCCACCCATCGTCGGCAGCAGCGCGTCGGGACGCTCTGCGGCGATGATTTTCTCGACCACCTGCCAGGTCACCGGCTCGATGTAGGTCGCATCGGCCATGCCGGGATCGGTCATGATCGTCGCCGGGTTGGAGTTGACGAGGATGACGCGGTAACCCTCCTCGCGCAGCGCCTTGCAGGCCTGTGCGCCGGAATAGTCGAATTCGCAGGCCTGGCCGATGATGATCGGGCCGGCGCCGATGATCAGGATGCTTTTGATGTCTGTGCGTTTGGGCATGTCATGCAGCCTGTGCGGAGCGCTGCTCCATCAGTTTCACGAAGCGGTCGAACAGGTAATCGACATCATGCGGCCCCGGGCTCGCCTCGGGGTGTCCCTGGAAACAGAACGCCGGCTTGTCGGTCAGCGCGAAGCCCTGCAGGCTGCCGTCGAACAGCGACACATGCGTCACCCGGGCATTGGCCGGCAGCGTCGCCGCGTCCACCGCGAAGCCGTGGTTCTGGCTGGTGATCATCACCCGCTTCGAGTCGAGGTCCTGCACCGGATGGTTGGCACCGTGGTGGCCGAACTTCATTTTCAGCGTTTTCGCGCTGCAGGCCAGCGCCAGCAGCTGGTGGCCGAGGCAGATGCCGAACAGCGGCAGGCCGGCGTCAAGAAACTCGCGGATCGCGCGGATCGCGTAATCGCAGGGCTCGGGATCACCGGGGCCGTTCGACAGGAACACGCCGTCGGGCTTGAGCTTCATCACCTCGGCGGCGGCGGTCTGCGCCGGCACCACGGTCAGCCTGCAGCCGCGCGAGGCCAGCATGCGCAGGATGTTGCGCTTGACGCCGAAGTCATAGGCGACGACGTGGAACCTGGCCTCGGCACGCCGGCCGTAACCGCTGCCCAGCCTCCACTCCGTCTCGTCGGCTTCGTAGGACTTGCTGCAGGACACGACTTTCGCCAGGTCCATGCCGACCAGCCCCGGAAACTCCTTTGCGGCCTTCAGTGCAGCCTGTTCATCGATCTTCCCGGCCATGATGCAGCCGTCCTGTGCGCCCTTGTCGCGCAGCAGGCGGGTCAGCTTGCGGGTGTCGATGTCGGCGATGGCGACGATGTTTTCGCGCCGCAGATAATCGCCGAGGTTCCAGCTCTCGCGAAAATTCGAGGACAGCAGCGGCAGGTCACGGATCACCAGGCCGGCGGCCTGCACTTTCTCCGACTCGACGTCCTCGGAATTGGCGCCGGTATTGCCGATGTGCGGGTAGGTCAGGGTGACGATCTGCCTGCAGTACGACGGATCAGTGAGGATTTCCTGGTATCCGGTCAGCGCGGTGTTGAATACCACCTCGCCGGCCACGATACCCTCGGCGCCGATCGCGGAGCCTCGAAATACCGTGCCATCCTTGAGTACGAGAATGGCGGGCGTACGCGATGACACAACAAGCTCCTGATTTTATTGGGTTTGATACGACAAGCGGGACAGGCTGCAGCCCGTCCCGCTGTTCTTGAAGTCGGAATTATACGCGAGGGGGACGTGCAGGACAAACCGCCGCACCGCCGCAGCAGGAAAATCAACGACTTAGCGCGGCCTTCATGAACGCCGATGCGCGCCGTGCAGCATCCACCGTGGCAAGCTTTTCCTCCTCACGCTGGTCCTGGCGGAAATCGAAGGCGCGGCGCGCATGCGGATACATCAGAATTTCCACAGGCACGCCGCGCCTGAGCAGCGCGTAATAGGCGCGGCGGATGCCGGTGCGGCGCAGTTCCTGTTCTTCCTCGCCGACGATGAACATCACCGGCACCTTGATGCGGTCGATTTCCGGCGCATAGCGGTAGACCTGCCACGGTTCCGGCGCATTGGGATTGACCATGTGCCCGTACCAGGTCACCACGCAGGCCACCTCGCTGCGCCGGGCTGCGAGCAGCACCGCGTGGTAGCCACCACGCGAAAAACCGGCGACGCAGATGCGATCGGCACGCACTTCGGGAATGTTCTTCAGCGCATCGATCGCCAGTTCGACATCCTTCTCGGTCGCCGGATCGTGCTCGATCGGCCAGGCGGGGATGAAGCGGGAACTGTGATAATCCGGTGCGATCACCGCCAGGCCATGGCCGACAAAACGGCGCACCTGGGCATCGGCCTCTTCATCCCAGCCACGGCGCGCATGCACATACAGCACCACGGGATGCGGCCCGCGGCCCGCCGGCAGGTACAGCTTCGCGCCGATCTCGAGGTCGCCGTTGCGGTAGCTGAGGTCCCGCACCGTGGTGCCGGCGGCGCCCGCCGGGAGCAGCCAGGCGGCGAGCAGCAGTCCCAGGCAATGGATGCGCGCCGCACGCTTCGACATAACTTATTGTTTATAAATCAATTTATCTCAAACCCAGGACATCCCACATGTCATACAGTCCGGGCTGCCGGGTCATCAGGAAATGCGCCGCACGCAACGCGCCCTGCGCATAGTGCACGCGATTGTTCGAACGGTGGGTGATTTCGACGCGCTCCCCGGTGCCGGCAAACATCACCGTATGGTCGCCGACAATGTCGCCGCCGCGGATCGCGGCGAAACCGATGCTGCCGGGTTTGCGCTCGCCGGTATGGCCCTCGCGCGCATAGACCGCGCAGTCGGCAAGCCGCTTGCCCATCGCCCCGGCCACCACCTCGCCCATCTTCAGCGCGGTGCCGGAAGGCGCATCGACCTTGTGCCGGTGGTGCGCCTCGATGATCTCGATGTCATGGTCTGCGCCCATGGCCTGCGCCGCCATCTCCAGCAGCTTGAGCGTGACATTGACACCAACGCTCATGTTCGGCGCGAACACCACGCCGATGTCGCGCGCGGCGTCGGCGATGGCTTTTTTTCCGGCCTCGTCGAATCCGGTGGTGCCGATCACCATGCGCACTTTCAGCCTGCGGCAGATGGCCAGGTGCTGCAGCGTGCCCTCGGGCCGGGTGAAATCGATCAGCACGTCGCAGGCGGCCAGCGCCTGTTCCGGCCGGTCGCTGACGGCTACGCCGCGCGTCGCGCCGGCAAGCTCGGCGGCATCGCGCCCGACAAACGGGCTGCCCGCAATCTCCAGCGCGGCGCCCAGCGCCGCACTGGCATCCTGCGCCACCGCCTCGAGCAGCATCCGCCCCATGCGGCCGCTGCTGCCGGCAACGGCCACCCGTACCGGTTTTACGCTGACGTTCATTTCACCTCCGTGGCTGCTGCAGCGGGCTTCGCGCCGGTTGCCGGCTTCGGCTCGGCGGCGGGTTTCGCCGCGACGGGCGTGGCGACCACATCGCCTTCGATGCGATCCACCACGTCGCCACGGAACACCACGGTCACCGCGCGCTGCTCGGTGAGTTCGCCGGCTTTGTAGTACATGTAGAAATAATCCCAGCGGTCGGTACGGAACGGGTCCACGATCAGCGGCGTGCCCAGCGCGTAACGCACCTGGCTGCTTGTCATCCCGGGCTTGAGTTTGGCGACCATGTCCTGGGTGATGTAATTGCCCTGCTGGATGTCGATCTTGTACGGCTTCAGCGTCGGCAGCATCGGCACGCTGCTGCAGCCCGCGAACAGCAGGACCATCGAAATAATCGGGATTCTCATGTGATTTCTGGGCTACCGGCTCCGAACCGGAACCCTGTGACTGGAAACTTTGCTGCTATCATAGCCGAGAACCAGCGCGCATGAGCGCCCCTCCCACAGGAAGAGCGATGAGTTCTCCGGAACATCTGAAGACCATCGGCCTCAAGGCCACGCTGCCGCGCCTGCGCATCCTCGAGCTGTTCGAGAACAGTCCCGTGCGCCACCTGGCCGCAGAGGACGTCTACAAAAAGCTGGTGGAGGAAGGCACCGACACCGGCCTCGCCACTGTCTACCGCGTGCTGACCCAGTTCGAGCAGGCCGGCCTGCTGATGCGCCACCATTTCGAGTCCGGCAAGGCGGTCTATGAGCTCAACCGCGGCAGCCATCACGACCACCTCGTCTGCGTGCAGTGCGGCCACGTCGAGGAGTTCTACGATGCCGGCATCGAAAAACGCCAGGAACAGATCGCGCAGGAACGGGGTTTCCGCATCCAGGACCATTCGCTGCACATCTACGCCGACTGCATCCGGGCCGATTGCCCGCGCCGTAACAAGCCCTGACCGCCCTGTGCACGGTAGCGGGCGCCACCGCCCGGCTTATTCCAGGGCACTGACTGTCCGCAGCCGATGATGCCTTCCGACGAACAAACCTGGTACCGGGTGGGCATCGCCCTCGGCATCGGCCTGCTGATCGGCATCGAGCGCGAACGGCGCAAAGGCCGTGGACCTGTGCGCGCCGAAGCCGGCATGCGCACCTTCGCCGCAGTCGCCCTGCTCGGCGCTGTCACCGTGATGCTCGGCGGAGAACTGCTGCTGGCCGTCGCCATTTGCGGCGTGGGCGTGCTGGCCGCCATCGGCTACCACCGCGGACAGCGGCAGGATCCGGGCATGACCACCGAAATCGCGCTGATCCTGACGCTGCTGCTTGGCGCGCTGGCCATGCACGAACCGCCGCTGGCGGCGGCACTCGGCGCCGGCGTCGCCATCCTGCTCGCAGCCAGGAGCCGCATGCACCACTTCGCCCGCCGCGTGCTGACCGAGCGCGAATTCAACGATGCGCTGGTGCTCGCCGCCGCCACACTGGTGGTGCTGCCGCTGATCCCTGACCGCCACGTCGGACCGTTGGAGGCCATCAACCTGCACACCACCTGGACCATCGTCGTGCTGATGCTGGGCATCGGCGCGGCCGGCCACATCGCGCTGCGCGCGCTCGGGCCGCGTTTCGGCCTGTCGATCGCCGGCTTCGCCTCTGGCTTCGTTTCCAGTGCGGCAACCATCGGCAGCATGGGCACACGCGCACGCAACAATCCGGCGCTGCTGCGCGCCGCCACCTCGGGCGCCGTGCTGTCCACGGTCGCCACCATCGTGCAGATGGCTGCCTTGCTTGCCGCCACCAGCCTCGAGACGCTGCGCGCGCTGACCCTGCCACTGGCCTGCGCGGGTGCGGTGGCCGTCGCCTACGGCATGCTGTTCATGTTCCGCAACCTGCAGCAGCCCGACGACGTGCAGCACGACCCGGGCCGCGCCTTCAGCTTCACCACCGCCCTGCTGTTCGCGCTGACCATCACCGCGGTGGTGTTCGCCTCCGCGGCGATCGTCGCCTGGCTGGGGGCCGGCGGGCTGATGGCCGCCGCGGCCGTCACCGGTTTTGCCGATGCCCATTCGACCGCCATCTCGGTGGGATCGCTGGTCAGCGCGGAAAAAATCAGCGTGGCCGACGGCACGTTGCCGGTACTGCTGGGCCTGACCACCAACACGGTGACCAAGATCGTCATCGCCATCCTCAACGGCGGCGGCCGCTTCGCGGCGCAGGTCGTTCCGGGACTGCTGCTGACCATCGGCGCCGCCTGGCTGGGCTGGCTGCCGCTGCGCTGAGTACTGCAAAACCCGGTCCGGGGCGGATTATTTCCTGCCGAGCATCTCGGCGGCATGCTGGCGCGTGGTTGCGGTAATCCTGACCCCGCCCAGCATGCGGGCGATCTCCTCGACACGACCCTGATCGTCAAGCTCGACCACGGCGGATCCAACCTTGCCGCGCGCCGTCACTTTGCTGACCTGCCACTGATGTTCGGCAGCCGCCGCAACCTGGGGCAGGTGCGTGATGCACATCACCTGATGCCGCCCCCCCAGTTCGCGCAGCATGCGGCCGATGATTTCGGCCACCCTGCCGCCAATGCCGACATCGACCTCGTCGAAAATCAGCGTCGGCACTTTCGCCACGCGCGAAAGCACGGTCTGTATCGCCAGCGACAGGCGCGACAGCTCGCCGCCCGAGGCCGTCTTCGCGACCGGCTGCGGCGTCATTCCGGTGTGCGGCGCGACCCGGAACTCGACCTGCTCGAGGCCGTGGGCAGCGGGCGTATCCAGTGCTTCCAGGCATACCTCGAAAACCCCACCCTGCATCGCGAGTTCCTGCATGCCCGCCGTCACCGCCTCGGACAGTTTCTTCGCAGCCTTTTTGCGGCCGGCGGTCAGTTTTTTTGCCGCTTCGCGATACGCCGTCTCGGCCTCGGTTTCACGGCGGCGCAGCGTTTCGGGATCGCCGCCGGCTCCGAGCTCCTTCAGGCGTTCGCGGGTATGCCCGGCCAGCTCCGCCAGCGCATCCGGTTCGACGCGGTATTTGCGGGCAGCCGAATGCAGGGCGTCCAGACGCTGTTCGACTTCACGCAGGCGCTGCGGGTCGAGATCGGCACGTTCGCTGTACCGGCGCAGCGCGTTGGCACCTTCCTGCAGCTGGATTCGCGCGGGCTCCAGCGCATCCAGAATTTCCCGGAGCCGTGCGTCGTGCTGCAGCAGGGGTTGCAAGCGGGCAATGACCGCATTCAGCTGGTCGAGTGCCGCGCCCTCGCCCTCGGACAGGGTATCGACCCCGGCCTGTGCCGCTTCGATCAGGCTGGCGGCATGGGCCAACCGCGAATGTTCGGCGCCGACCACCGCCCATTCGCCGGGCGCCAGCTTCAGGGCATCCAGGTCCTGCAACTGCCACTCCAGGCGCTCGCGCTCGGCACTGATCGCCGCCGCATTGCCCTCGAACGCCAGCCGCTCCTCGCGCCGCCGCTGCCAGTTGCGCCAGTTTTCCGCAACCAGTGCCGCCTGCGCCTCCAGGCCGCCATAGGCGTCGGTCAGCGCGCGCTGGGCCGCAGGGCGGCTCAGCGACTGGTGCTGGTGCTGGCCGTGGATATCGACCAGGAAATCGCCGGCCTCGCGCAACTGCGCCGCGGTGGCGGCATGTCCGTTGATGAACCCGCGCGAACGGCCCGAAGCCTCGACTACGCGCCGCAGGAGGCAGACGCCCTCGTCGCCGCCCAGATCGCTGTCGGCCAGCCATGCCGCCAGCGCGCGATGGCCGTCGACATCGAATTCGGCGGTGATGTCGGCCCGGGTGGCGCCCTCGCGGACCGCGACCGGGTCGGCGCGTTCGCCCAGTGCGAGCGCCAGGGCATCGATCAGGATGGACTTGCCGGCACCGGTCTCGCCGGTGAGCACGGTGAAGCCGGGTCCGAACTCGAGCTCCAGACGCTCGACGATCACGAAATCGGCGATGGTCAGGCGACGCAGCATGGCGATTGCGGCATGGGCAAAAACGCAGGGTTCAGTCGCGGTTCCAGTGCAGCTTCTCGCGCAGCATCGCGTAATAGCTGTGGCCGACGGGATGCAGCAGCTTGATCTGGTGCGGGTAGCGGCGCACCACGACGCGGTCACCCTCGCGCAGGTCAAAATGCGAATGGCTGTCGAAATGCGCCCGCGGATCGTCGGCGCTGCACACCACGATTTCGACCACGCTGTCGGCGCTGATCACGATAGGCCGGTTGGACAGCGTATGCGGCGACACCGGCACGAGCGCCATCACCGACAGGGAGGGATGCACGATCGGCCCGCCTGAGGACAGGGCATAGGCGGTCGAGCCTGTCGGCGTCGCCACGATCAGCCCGTCGGAACGCTGGTTGTAGATGAACTGGCCGTCGATGCGCACCTCGATGTCGACCAGCCCGCCCTTGAATCCCTTGGCGACCACTGCATCGTTGAAGGCCAGCACCTCGAACACGCGCTCCCGGCTGCCGTTGCCGCCGCTCCACACCTCGGATTCGAGCAGCATGCGCTCCTCGGTTACATACTGGCCATCGAGGATCGCGGCAATGGTCTCGAACATGGTGTCGAGCGAGATGTCGGTGAGGAAACCGAGCCGGCCCTGGTTGACGCCGACCAGCGCGACATCATAGGGCGCAAAGGTCCGCGCGATGTTGAGCATGGTGCCGTCCCCGCCGATGACGATCGCCAGATCGGCTTCGCGGCCGAGGTCCTCGAGCAGCAGCACCTCGTAGGGACAGTTCTGGATATGGGCCGCCGTCAGCCGGTCGAGCAGCACCTTCACACCACGCTGCTCGAGGAAGCGGGCGAGCTTCATCACCGGTTCGGCAACCTCCGGGGTCTTGTACTTGCCGATCAGCGCGACAGTGGGAAATGCAACGGGCATGGCCGCATTAAACCACAATTCCCCGGCAGCCGGCAGCGCGCAAATCCATTAAAAACAATGGATTGGCGCTCACCCCCGGCGAGTGCTGGCCGAATGGACTTTTTGTGTAAAATGAATTTCATGGCTCACGATCCAAACGCGCTGAACGAGCGCGCGCAACTGCTGCTGAAGACCCTGGTGGAACGCTATATCAGCGACGGCCAGCCGGTCGGCTCGCGCGCGCTGTCCAAGTATTCCGGCCTCGACCTGTCGCCTGCCAGCATCCGCAACGTGATGGCCGACCTTGAGGACATGGGATTCATCGCCAGCCCGCACACTTCCGCCGGACGCATCCCGACCGCGCGCGGATACCGCTTCTTCGTCGATACGCTGCTCACCGTGAAGCCGCTGGACCGCATCGAAATCAACCAGCTCGAAGACCAGCTGCAGGTGGACAACACGCAGAAACTGGTGACCTCGGCTTCGCATGTGCTGTCCGAGCTGACCCGCTTTGCCGGGGTTGTCGTGACGCCGCGCCGCAGCAGCGGGTTCCGCCACATCGAATTCCTCAAGCTCGCGGAAAAACGCATCCTGCTGATCCTGGTCACCGCCGACGGCGACGTGCAGAACCGCATCATCCAGACCGAACGCAGTTATTCGCCGTCCGAACTGGTCGAAGCCGCCAACATCCTCAACCAGAACTATGCCGGCTGCAGCTTCGAGGACATCCGCCGCCGCGTGCAGTCCGAACTGAGGCAGTTGCGCGAGGAGATGTCGCAGCTGATGGCAGCGGCCCTCGCCGCGGGCGACCAGGCCGTCAGCGAATCCGCCGAAGACGTGGTGATCTCGGGCGAGGTCAACCTCCTCGGCATCGACGACCTGTCGTCGAACATGACCAAGCTGCGCGACCTGTTCAACCTGTTCGAGCACCGCACCACGCTGCTGCAGTTGCTCGACGTCTCGAGCCGCGCCCAGGGCGTGCAGATCTTCATCGGCGGCGAAGCCGGACTGCAGCCGCTCGACGAGTGCAGCGTCGTAACCGCGCCCTACGAAGTCGACGGCAACGTGGTCGGCACCGTCGGCGTGATCGGCCCGACGCGCATGGCCTATGAACGCGTGATCCCGATCGTCGACATCACCGCCAAGCTGCTCTCCAGCGCGCTGACCCAGCGCTGAGCGGCCTGAACGGCCCGCCCGCTCCGCTTTCACCGCTTTCAAAGGCATCACCATGGGTTTTCCCAAAGAACCGCCCTACACGCACGGCAGCATCCCGAAAATCGGCGTGCTGATCGTCAATCTCGGATCCCCGGAAGCGGCGACCCCCGCCGCGGTGCGCCGCTACCTGCGCGAATTCCTGTCCGACCCCTATGTGGTAGAGATTCCGCGCCCGGTCTGGTGGCTGATCCTCAACCTGTTCGTGCTCACCACCCGGCCCAAGGCCTCGGCGGAACGCTATGCGCAGGTGTGGACCCCGGAAGGTTCACCGCTCAAAGTGCACACCGAAAAACAGGCGAAGATGCTGCGGGGCTATCTCGGCGAACGCCTGAAACAGCCGCATGTCGTCGATTACGCGATGCGCTACGGCCAGCCGTCGATCCGCTCGAAGCTGGATGCGCTGAAGGCGCAGGGCTGCGACCGCATACTGCTGCTGCCCCTGTATCCGCAGTATTCGGCCAGCACCACCGGGACCGTGTTCCGTGCCGCCTTCGATGCCATCGGCAGCATGCGCAACCAGCCGGCGCTGCGCACCGTCAGGCATTTCCATGACGACGAGGCGTACATCAAGGCATCGGCACAAGCCATCCAGGATTACTGGTTCAAGCACGGCCGCGGCGACCACCTGGTGCTGAGCTTCCACGGCGTGCCGCGGCGCACGCTGGACCTCGGTGACCCATACCATTGCGAATGCCTCAAAACCGGACGCCTGATCGCCGAACAGATCGGCCTGAAGCCGGACTTCCATTCAGTCACCTTCCAGTCCCGTTTCGGCCGCGCTGAATGGCTGAAGCCCTATACCTCGGAAGTCATCAAGGGGCTGGCGAAAAAGAAAGTCGGCCGTGTGGATGTAGCCTGCCCGGGATTTGTCAGCGACTGCCTCGAAACCCTGGAAGAAATCGCGATTGAAGCGAAAGGTGAATTCCTCACCCATGGCGGCAGGGAACTGCATTACATCCCCTGCCTCAACGAACGCGACGACTGGCTGCATGCACTGACCGACCTCGTGCTGAAAAACCTGCTGGGCTGGAACAGCGGCGCGATACCGGAAAGCCTTGAAGCCTCGCGCAACCGCGCGCTGCAGCTCGGCGCAAAAGCCTGACGCCATGCCGTTTGTCGAACGCCCCGGCCAGCCGCGGCTGCATTACATCGTCGACGACTTCACCGACCCCTGGACCGAAGCGCCCGTGGTGCTGCTCCAGCACGGCAACGGCCGCTCTGCGAGATTCTGGTTCCAGTGGATTCCGGCGCTCGCCCGCCACTACCGCGTGGTGCGCCCCGACATGCGAGGCCTCGGCGAATCCGGCCGCGATTTCGACCTCGCCACGGAACTGACCGAGGCGCACTGCGTTGCCGACCTGGTCGCGATCCTTGACGATCTTGGCGTCGGAAGCGTGCATTACGTCGGCGAATCCTCGGGCGGCATCATCGGCCTCGGCCTTGCCGCCCTGCACCCCGATCGCGTGCGCACCCTGACCATCGCCGCCACACCGGTCTACATCAGCGAAAAGATGAAGGCGGGCTACGCGCTGCAGCACGGCTCTCGCGCCGAGGCGATGCGCAGCATGGGGGTGCGCAAATGGGTCGACACCACCAACCGCTCGACGCGATTTCCGCCGGAAACCGAGGACGGTTTCTTCAACTGGTACGCGGACGAGTTCGCCAAGGGCGACATCGGGGTGCTGCTGCGGCTGGTGCAACTGGTCAACGAAGCAAACGCGCTCGATTGGCTGCCCAGGGTGCAATGCCCCGTGCTCGGCCTCTATCCCACCGGCGGACCGATCACCGATGAGGAACAGGAGCGCCTGCTCAAGTCGAATATACGGAATTTCCGGCTGGTTCACCTGCCGACGAGCTACCACATGGTGCACCACATCGCTGCCGAAACCTGCCTGTCCGAACTGCTGGATTTCCTCGCAGCGAACGCCTGAGCCGCCTCAGCGCGCCAGTGCGCGCCGGGCGCGCTCCAGCAGCGATCCGCGCTCGCTTTCCGGCCGCTGCGCCAGGGTAACCCGCCATTGCGGAAACAGGTTGTGCTCTTCGCGGTATTCGTGTTTCGCCAGTGTGCCGGAAAGAATCGCGCAATACACCCCCAGTTCCGACGCATCCACCGGCTCGATGGCCAGCGTATCCTCGACCAGGGCCAGTTGCTGCGCGATCTCGCGGTGCTCGCGCAGCATGATCGCGGCCGGCTGGTCGGGGGTGGCCTGGGCTGCACCAAGCTGCACCGCCAGTTCGCCGTCCTCGAACGCGACATGCCGCTTCAGCGCGGGCACGAAGTCCTGCAATACCCGCACCGCCGCTTCCGCGTCGCCCTGGTTCAGCAGGCCCAGCACCCGCGCCAGCAGGCCGTCGATGCGTTTGTGGTCGGCGGCGAGCAGCGCCATCACATCCGCCGCGGCGACATCCTCCCGATGACGCACGGTGACCCGCCACGCGCCGTCGGCCTCGACGGTGTCCCAGGCCAGGTTTTCGCGCAATTGCAGGTTGAGGCTCGCCATCAGCAGCGAGGGTTCGGCGGCCAGTATCAGCGTCACCGCGTGGCCCGGCCGCACTGCCCTGACCCGGTCCAGCGCCGCGCCGATCAGGTAGGCGGAAGGCTCGCCGCGCAGGTCATGCAAGTCTGGAATCATAAAATTTAACAATAAAAACAAATACTTATGAATTTACAGCGGCATTGCCGACGATGCCCTTGAAATCCACCGCACCGGCCCAAGATGCAAACGGTTCAATCATCAACCGACCGCAAACGCCATGACGCAGGAATCACTGGACCAGAAACCCGAGAATACCGCCGAACCCGCAGCCGCCGATACCCGGCCCGCGCCGGAAGTCATGCCCTCGACCGAGGAGCTGCTGCGCAAGGCCGAACTCGACGCCCAGGAGCACCATGACGCCTGGCTGCGCGCCAAGGCCGAGACCGAAAACATCCGCAAGCGCGCCGCGCTGGATGTCGCCAACGCGCACAAATTCGCAGTCGAAGGCTTTGCCGCCGAACTGCTGGCAGTGAAGGACAGCCTCGAAGCGGCACTCGCCGTGGAAACCGCAACCGTCGAAAACCTGAAAAGCGGCGCCGAACTGACCCTGAAACAGCTCAGCTCGGCATTCGAGAAATACAAGCTCAACGAGGTCAATCCGGTTGGCCAGAAATTCGACCCGCACCGCCACCAGGCGATCAGCATGGTCGAATCCGATGCCGAGCCGAATACCGTGGTCATGGTGCTGCAGAAGGGCTACGTGCTCAACGACCGGGTGATCCGCCCCGCCCTGGTGGCCGTCGCCAAGGCCAGGGATGCTTGAAAACCATCCGCGCAACCCCAGTTTATGACACATGAACGCCCCGGCCCGCAGGTGAATTGATCATCGGGATCATCGGGTTAGGGCAATAGCCACGATTTTTACAGGAACGAGGTACAGACATGGGCAAGATCATAGGCATCGACCTGGGCACCACGAATTCGTGCGTGGCCGTGATGGAAAACGGCCAGCCGAAGGTCATCGAAAACTCCGAGGGTGCGCGCACCACGCCGTCGATCGTCGCCTACATGGAAGACGGCGAGATCCTGACCGGCGCGCCGGGCAAGCGCCAGGCCGTCACCAACCCGAAGAACACGCTGTATGCAGTGAAGCGCCTGATCGGCCGCCGCTTCGAGGAAAAGGAAGTGCAGAAGGACATCGACCTGATGCCCTACACGATCAGCAAGGCCGACAACGGCGACGCCTGGGTGGAAGTGCGCGGCAAGAAGATCGCCCCGCCCGAAGTGTCGGCGCAGGTGCTGATCAAGATGAAAAAGACCGCCGAGGACTACCTCGGCGAGCCGGTCACCGAAGCGGTGATCACGGTGCCCGCCTACTTCAACGACTCGCAGCGCCAGGCCACCAAGGACGCCGGCCGCATCGCGGGCCTCGACGTCAAGCGCATCATCAACGAGCCGACCGCGGCCGCGCTCGCCTTCGGCATGGACAAGAAAAAGGGCGACCGCAAGATCGCCGTCTATGACCTCGGCGGCGGCACCTTCGACATCTCGATCATCGAGATCGCCGAGATCGACGGCGAGCACCAGTTCGAGGTGCTCTCGACCAACGGCGACACCTTCCTCGGCGGCGAGGATTTCGACCAGCGCCTGATGGATTACCTCTGTGACGAGTTCAAGAAGGAATCCGGCGTCGACCTGAAAAAGGACATGCTGGCGCTGCAGCGCCTGAAGGACGCCGCTGAAAAGGCCAAGATCGAGCTGTCGTCCTCGCAGCAGACCGAGATCAACCTGCCCTACATCACGGCGGACCAGTCGGGCCCGAAACACCTCGCGATCAAGATCACCCGCGCCAAGTTCGAGGCGCTGGTGGAAGACCTGATCCAGCGCAGCATCAAGCCCTGCGAAGTCGCGGTCAAGGATGCCGGCGTCAAGCTTTCCGACATCGAGGACGTGATCCTCGTCGGCGGCCAGACGCGCATGCCGAAGGTGCAGGAAGCGGTCAAGGCCTTCTTCGGCAAGGAGCCGCGCAAGGACGTCAATCCGGATGAGGCGGTCGCCGTCGGTGCCGCGATCCAGGCCGGCGTGCTGAAGGGCGACGTCAAGGACGTGCTGCTGCTCGACGTGACCCCGCTGTCGCTGGGCATCGAGACGCTGGGCGGCGTGATGACCAAGCTGATCCAGAAAAACACCACGATCCCGACCAAGGCCTCGCAGGTGTTCTCGACCGCCGAAGACAACCAGAACGCGGTGACCATCCACGTGCTGCAGGGCGAGCGCGAAATGGCGAAAGCCAACAAGTCGCTGGGCCAGTTCAACCTTACCGACATTCCGCCCTCGCCGCGCGGCATGCCGCAGATCGAAGTCACCTTCGACATCGACGCCAACGGCATCCTGCACGTGTCGGCCAAGGACAAGGCCACCGGCAAGGAAAACAAGATCAAGATCCAGGCGAGCTCGGGCCTCTCGGAAGACGAGATCCAGCGCATGGTCAAGGATGCCGAGGCCAATGCCGAGGAAGACAAGAAACTGCGCGAGCTGGTCGACACCCGCAACCAGTGCGACGCGATGATCCACAGCGTCAAGAAATCGCTGACCGAATACGGCGACAAGATCGGCGCCGACGACAAGTCGAAGATCGAAGCCGCGGTGAAGGATGCCGAGGAAGCGATCAAGGGCGACGACAAGGACGCGATCGAAGCCAAGACCCAGGCGCTGGCACAGGCGGCGCAGAAGCTCGGCGAAGAGATGCAGAAAGCCCAGCAGGCCCAGGCCGGCGGCGCGGAAGCGCCGAAGGGCGAAGCCGGGAAGAAGGACGACGGCAACGTGGTCGACGCCGAGTTCGAGGAAGTGAAAGACGGCAAGAAGTAACCGGCGTTACTTCCCCGGCCAGGGCGCAGCGGTGTTGAGGAACCATCCTCCTCGCCCTGCGCCTTTGGCGCATTGAGGGCAACGGAAAGACATGGCAAAAAAAGACTATTACGAAGTGCTCGGCGTTAACCGTGACGCCTCCGAGGACGACCTGAAAAAGGCGTACCGCAAGCTCGCCATGAAGTGGCATCCGGACCGCAATCCGGACAACCCCAAGGCCGAGGAACACTTCAAGGAAGCCAAGGAAGCCTACGAAGTCCTGACCGACGCGCAGAAGCGCGCGGCCTACGACCAGTTCGGCCATGCCGGCGTCGATCCCTCCGCCGCCGGCGCGGGTGGCGCCGGTGCAGGTTTCGGCGGGTTTGCCGACGCCTTCGGCGACATCTTCGGCGACATCTTCGGCGGTGGCGGCGGCGGGCGCGGAAGGTCCACGGTGTACCGCGGCGCCGACCTGCGCTACAACCTCGAAATCACGCTGGAGGATGCCGCACGCGGAACCGAGACGCGCATCCGCATTCCCGCGATGGAGGAATGCGAGACCTGCCACGGCAGCGGCGCCAAGCCGGGCACCCAGCCGACCACCTGCACCACCTGCGGCGGGCACGGCCAGGTGCGCATGCAGCAGGGTTTCTTCTCGATCCAGCAGACCTGCCCGAAGTGCCATGGCACCGGCAAGATGGTGGCGAACCCCTGCGGCAGCTGCTCGGGCAGCGGCCGCGTCAAGAAACACAAGACGCTGGCGGTGAAGATCCCCGCGGGCGTCGACGAAGGCGACCGCATCCGCCTCTCGGGCGAGGGCGAGGCCGGTGTCAACGGCGGCCCCTCGGGCGACCTCTACGTGGTGATCCAGATCAGGCAGCACCCGGTCTTCACCCGTGACCACAACGACCTGCACTGCGAAATGCCGGTTTCCTTCACCACCGCGGCGCTCGGCGGCGAGATCGAGATCCCGACGCTCGACGGCTACGCCAAGATCAGGATCCCCGGTGAAACCCAGAGCGGCAAGGTGTTCCGGCTGCGCGGCAAGGGCATCAAGGGCGTGCGCTCCAGCGCGCACGGCGACCTGATGTGCCATGTCGTCGTCGAGACGCCGGTCAACCTGACCGCGCGGCAGAAGGAACTGCTGCAGGAATTCGAAGCCATCAGCAACAAGGACACCGGCCGCCACAACCCGCGCGCGAAGTCGTGGATGGACAAGGTCAAGGAGTTTTTCGCGGAGTGAACCCGCGGGTCCGCAAAAAAGCCGGCGCGCTCGCCGGCTTTTTTTGTGCGGAAAGCGCGGACCGCGCCGCGGCCCGGCCGCTCAGGCTGCGCCTCAGGCGGCGTATTTCTTCACCGTCTTCCAGTCGATCTCGAAACCGAAGCCCGGCAGGTCATTGAGGTGCACCAGGCCGTCCCTGACCTGCGCGCGCTCGGTGAACAGCTCGAACCACAGCGGATCGCGGTCGGCGTTGCCGTGCGACTCCACACCGAAGCCGAGCCGCGGGAATGCCGACACCAGGTGCGCATGCACTTCGGGCACCAGATGCGGGGCGATGCGCACGCCGTGCTGTTCGGCCAGATGGCTGACACGCAGCGACTCGGTGAATCCGGCGAAGCGGGTGGAATCGAACTGCATGAATCCCAGCGCGCCGCTGGTGATGAAATCGCGCGCGGTAAAACGCGTCATCTCGCGCTCGCCGTGGGCCAGCGGTATCGGCGTGTTTTTTGCCAGCGTGACAAAATCGGCCGGCTGCAGGTACCAGTGCAGCGGCTCCTCCAGCCAGTAGATGTTGTAGGGCTCGACGGCATGCGCAAAGCGGATGCAGTCCTCGAGATCGTAGGCTGCGTTCATGTCGAGCATCAGGCGCACGTCTTCGCCGATCGCCGCGCGCGTCAGACGGATGCGCTCGACTTCCTTCCCGATGCTGAGCCCCGCGGTCTTCAGCTTGACTGCCCGGTAACCGCGCTTGACGAAATCCGCCAGTTCGTCGGCGCAGGCCTGCAGCGGCGCATCCAGCTCGTAATAGCCGCCGGTGGCGTATGAGAACTGCGGCTTGCCGTCGCCGCCGAGCAGCTTCCACACCGGGGCGCCGAGCGCCTTGCCCTTGATGTCCCACAGCGCGCTGTCGATGCCGCCGATCGCCGCCATGATCTGCGGCCGGTCGCCGCGCGACAGCGGCTGCGGCAGGCCGTCGCGCCCGCCCATGCCGGTCGCCCGCGGCGAGGTCAGCGAGAACAGTTTTTCCCACACCGCCACCTGAGCCATGGCATCCATGCCGCGCGCGACTTCGCCGAGCAGCTCGACATATTTGCAGATGTCCTTCAGCGGCGAGCCGTGGATCTGGCCGATGCCGGTGAGGCCGTCATCGGTACGCACTTCGACCAGCACCACGCTAGAGCTGTGCAGTTCTTCATGCGCGGTCCACAGCGGATGCTTGAGCTTGCAGGAAACGGCGTGGGCCTTGACCGAAGCAATGCGGGTCATCGGGGATTCCTTGAATTATTCAATTAAAACAAATAGTTATAAAATTACCCGCCGACTCAGGCACGGCGCCAGCCGGTGCCCTGCGGCCCGTCCTCGAGCACGATGCCGGCATCCGCGAGCTGTTTGCGGATGCGGTCGGCTTCGGCAAAGTTTTTCGCCTTTTTCGCCGCTGCACGCGCGGCGATTTCCGCCTCGATGCGTTCCGGTGTCCACTCGCCTGAGGCCACCCCGCCCTGCAGGAAGGCATCCGGCTCCCGCTGCAGCAGCCCGAGCAGCGCCGCCAGCGATTTGAGCAGGCCCGCGGTGGCCGCGGATTTCGTGCGATTGAGCTCATTGGCGAGGTCGAACAGCACTGCAACCGCCTCCGGCGTGTTGAAGTCGTCGTTCATCGCGTCACGGAAGGTCACTGCAAACGGATGCGTCCAGTCAACCGCCCCGGCGGCGGCGGGCACGCCCTTCAGCGCGGTGTAAAGCCGCGTCAGCCCCTGCTTCGCATCGTCGAGGTGGGCATCGGAATAATTGAGCGGACTGCGGTACTGGGCGCGGATGATGAAGAAGCGCACGACCTCGGCATCGTATTTGGCCAGGATTTCGCGCACGGTGAAGAAATTGCCCAGCGACTTCGACATCTTTTCGTTGTCGACGCGGACGAAGCCGTTGTGCATCCAGTAATTCACAAAGGTGCAGCCGTGCGCGCCCTCGGACTGCGCGATCTCGTTCTCGTGGTGCGGGAACTGCAGATCCTGCCCGCCGCCATGGATATCAAAGTGTTTGCCGAGCAGCGCCCCCGACATCACCGAACATTCGATGTGCCAGCCCGGTCGCCCCGCCCCCCAGGGCGAGTCCCAGGCCGGCTCTCCGGGCTTGGCGCGCTTCCACAGCACGAAGTCAAGCGGATCCTGCTTGGCGGCATCGACCGCCACGCGCTCGCCGGCGCGCAGGTCCTCAAGCGACTTGCCCGAGAGCCTGCCGTAGCCCTCGAACTTGCGCACGGCGTAATTCACGTCGCCGTCGGCAGCCTGGTAGGCGTAACCCCGGGACTGCAATTCGGTGATCATCTCCAGCATGCCCGGCACGTATTGCGTGGCCCTCGGTTCGTGGTCGGGCCGCTGCACGCCGAGCGCCTCGGAATCCTCGTCCATGGCGCGGATGAAGCGCTCGGTGAGTGCCTGCATGGTTTCGCCGTTTTCCTGGGCACGCTTGATGATCTTGTCATCGATGTCGGTGATGTTGCGCACATAGGTGACGTCATAGCCCGAGGCGCGGAGCCAGCGCTGCACCACGTCGAAAATCACCATGACCCGGGCATGGCCCAGGTGGCAGAAGTCGTAAACCGTCATGCCACAGACGTACATGCGGACCTTGCCCGGCTCGATCGGTTTGAAGGCCTGCTTGTCCCGGGCGAGAGTATTGTAGATTTTGAGCATGTTGGCGTTCAGTCAGTCCCGCGCCACCACCCGGTTTCAGTGGCCGGGCGCAGTGCGTTCAGGAATCTTGGTCACGGGCCGGGCAAACCCGCTGAAAGAGAAGGTTGAATTGGCGGTTGTTCTTGGTAAAATCCAGAAAATTCAAGGACTAAAGCCGTTGCATCCGCCGTTGCATCCAAGGTGAACCCTGTGCCCACAACGACCGCTGGAATCATAACACGATGACCCTGAAACTGGCCGCTGCGCGGCTCGCGGCAATTGCCCTCTGCATGGGGCTTGCAACCCCGGTGTTTTCCCAAGGCGACGAATTGCAGGAAGCCCAGCAATTGCTGAAACAGGGGCAGGTCGACCGCGCAATGGAACGCGTCGATCAGTATCTCAAGACCAAACCCAAGGACGCGCGCGGCCGTTTTCTGCGCGGGATCCTGCTCACCGAGCAGAACAAGCCGCAGGAAGCCATCAAGGTCTTCACCGAGCTGACGCAGGATTACCCCGAGCTGCCGGAGCCCTACAACAATCTCGCCGTGCTGCATGCCTCGCAGGGCCAGTACGACAAGGCGCGCGCCGCGCTGGAAATGGCCATCCGCACCCATCCGAGCTATGCCACCGCGCACGAAAACCTCGGCGACATCTACGCCAAGATGGCCAGCCAGGCCTATGACAAGGCGCTGCAGCTCGACAAGGGCAACCAGGCCGCGCAGACCAAGCTGAACCTGATCAAGGACCTGTTCTCGAACGGCCAGCGTCCGCCGAAAGTCGCGATGGCCCGCGTCGATGCCAAACCCGCAGCAGCCCCCGCACCGGCGCCGGCCCCTGCGCGTGCGCCTGCGCCCGCTGCCGCGGCGCCGGCGGCGAAGCCGGCACCGGCCCCTGCCCCGGCGGCGGCGAAGGAACCGCCGAAGGGAGCCGCAAAACCCCCGGCGAAGGAGCCCGCCAAAGACCCGGCGAAAGTACCCGCAAAAACCGCCCCCGCCGGCGACGAAGCCGCGGTGATCAAGGCGATAGAGCAGTGGGCCGCGGCGTGGTCGAACAACGACGTCGAGGGTTACCTCGCACGCTATGCCCCGGGCTTCAAGACGCCGGACGGGGAATCACGCAAGGCCTGGGAAGCGGAACGCCGTTCACGCATCGCCAAGCCGCGCAAGATCGAGGTCCGCATCGAATCGCCCAGGGTGACATTCAAGGATGCCAACGAGGCACGGGTGTCGTTCCGGCAGCACTATCGCTCAAACACCTTCAAGGCCTCGGCCGGCAAGACCCTGGTCCTGATCAAGTCGGGTAACCAATGGCTGATCCAGCAGGAGCTGGTCGGCGGATGAAGCGCCCGCTGCTCGGCGGCGCCCTGGCCGCGGCACTCGCTGCAACGGCACTGACACCGTCATCCACCACGCTGGCACTGGGCAACCGCCCGCTGTCCTCGGTGGCCGGCAGCCTGGGCGGCTCCGGCGCCACGCGCTTCGCCGAGCCCGAAGCCATGCTGGCGCAGACGCTGCTCGCCATCTCCAGCGCCCGCTTCGACCAGGCACTGACCGAAATCGACCGCGTCATCGAGACCCACCCCAACTTCCGGCTGGCCCACCTGATCAAGGGCGACCTGCTGATGGCGCGCGCCCGCCCGATCAGCGACATCGGCGCCGCGCCGGACGCCCCGGCCGACCGGATCGCAGGCCTGCGCGAGGAAGCGAGGGCGCGGCTGGTGCGGCACCAGCAGGAACGCCCGGTCAACCGAGTGCCCCGCTACCTGCTCGAACTCGATCCGAAGCAGAAATTCGCGTTTGTCGTCGATGCCTCGAAATACACCCTGTATGTGTTCGAGAATGACAACGGCAAGCCGCGTTATGTCGCCGACTACTACACGACGATCGGCCGCAACGGCACCGACAAGCTGCGCGAGGGCGACAAGAAAACGCCGCTGGGCGTGTACCACGTGACCGGCAAGCTGCAGCGCGACTACCTGGTCAAGACCTACGGCAACCAGAGCAGCCTTTACGGAGACGGCGCTTTCCCGATCAATTATCCGAATGCCTGGGACCGCCGCCTCGGCCGCAACGGCCACGGCATCTGGCTTCACGGCGTCCCGCACGACACCTACAGCCGGCCGCCGCGCGCCAGTGACGGCTGCGTGGCGCTGACCAACGAGGATCTGGTCGCGATCTCGAAACACGTGCAGGTGGGCGTAACACCGGTGATCATCTCCCCGAAAGTGGAATGGGTCGAAGCCGGCGCCGGACAGCGGACGCGCGAGACGCTGCAGCGATCACTCGAACAGTGGCGCAGCGACTGGGAAACCCGGGATACCGACAAATTCCTGCGGCACTATTCGCAGGGCTTCTCCTCCGGCAAGATCGATTACGCCGCCTGGGCGCAGCAGAAGCGCGGCGTCAATGCCGGCAAGTCCTGGATCAAGGTCAGGATCGACAACGTCAGCATGTTCCTCTACCCCGGCAACGACGACCTCGCCGTGGTGACCTTCGACCAGGACTACGCAAGCAGCAACGTCAGCAACAAGATGCGCAAACGCCAGTACTGGCAGCGTGAAGGCGGCAGCTGGCGCATCGTCCACGAAGGCACGGCCTGAACCGCAGGCCGTGATTTTTATAAGTTATTGTTTTTATTGGTGAAATTATGATCCGTCTGCTTGTCCTGCTGTGCGCGCTGCTGGCCGCGCAGCCTGCCCTCTCCGCCAACCCCAAAGTCGAACTGAAGACCTCGATGGGCAGCGTGGTCATCGAGCTCTATCCTGAAAACGCGCCGAAGACCGTCGAGAACTTCCTGCAATACGTCAAGGACGGGTTTTATGACGGCACGATCTTTCACCGCGTGATGCCTGGCTTCATGGCGCAGGGCGGCGGCTTCACCCGCAACATGCAGGAGAAAAAGACCCGGCCGGCGATCCGCAACGAGGCCGGCAACGGCCTGCGCAACGCCATCGGCACCGTGGCCATGGCGCGCACCCGCGATCCGCATTCCGCCACCGCGCAGTTCTTCATCAATGTCGCGGAAAACGATTTCCTCGACTTCAAGTCCCCCGACGAGGCCGGCCACGGTTACGCCGTATTCGGCCGTGTCGCCGCCGGCATGGACGTCGTGGAGCGGATGGTGAAGGTGCCGACCACCACCGTGGGACCGCACCAGAACGTGCCGCGCCAGCCAATCATCATCGAAAGCGCCCGGCTGCTACCCGCAGCATCCGGCAAACCCGCCGCCAAGGCCAAGTAAACCCGCCTCACAAGGAACACCAGACCATGATCAAGCTCCACACCAACCACGGCGTCATCTCCCTCGAACTCGATGCCGACAAGGCGCCGGATACCGCGGCAAACTTCATCCAGTACGTGAAGGACGGCCATTACAACAACACGGTGTTCCACCGCGTCATCGACGGCTTCATGATCCAGGGTGGCGGCTTCGAGCCGGGCATGAAGCAGAAGCCGACGCGCGAACCGGTGCAGAACGAGGCCAATAACGGCCTGAAGAACGATATCTACACTGTGGCCATGGCACGGACTTCGGCGCCGCATTCGGCCAGCGCCCAGTTCTTCATCAATGTAGCCAACAATGACTTCCTCAACCACTCCGCGCCGACGCCGCAAGGCTGGGGCTATTGCGTGTTCGGCAAGGTGGTCGACGGCACCGACGTCGTCGACAAAATCCGCAAGGTCAAGACCGGTAGCCGCGGCATGCACCAGGATGTGCCGGTCGAAGACGTGATCATCGAAAAAGCCGAAGTCGTCTGACGCACCGGCCCGGATCCGCGGGGCGGCGACGCTCCGCCGCCCATGCACACGCTGTTCATCTCCGACCTGCATCTTGCCCCCGAGCGGCCGCAGGTCACGGAACAGTTCCTCCGCTTCGCCCGCGAGACGGCACCCGGCGCCGCGGCGCTCTACATCCTCGGCGACCTGTTCGAATACTGGGTCGGCGACGACGATCTGGAGGACCCTCTGAACGGCACGGTGTCCTCTGCGCTTTCCGCACTGGCCGGCAGCGGCACCGGCGTATTCCTGATGCGCGGCAACCGCGATGTGCTGATGGGCACTGATTTCGCCGCGCGCTGCCGTGCGACGCTGCTCGACGATCCTGCGCCGGTTGACCTGCACGGCACGCCGACGCTGCTCAGCCATGGCGATGCGCTGTGCACCGGCGATGTCGACTACCAGCGTTTCCGCACCTACGCGCGCGACCCCGGCAACCAGGCAAAATTTCTGGCCCAGCCGCTGGCCGCCCGCCGAGAACAAATGCGCGGCATGCGGGCGCAAAGTGAAGCCAGCAAGCAGCAGAAAACCGAAGCCATCATGGATGTGGCGCCGGTTGCCGTGGAAGCACTGCTGCGCCAGCACGGCTACCCGAGGCTGATCCACGGCCATACCCACCGCCCGGCGCGCCACCTGCACAGCGTCGACGGACACAACTGCGAGCGCTGGGTGCTCAACGACTGGTATGAGACCGGCGGCTATCTGCGCTGCGACGCCGCCGGCTGCACCGCCGTACTAGGCTAGGGCCTGGCTGAAATCCGCGATCAGGTCGTCGATGTCCTCGATGCCGATCGACAGCCGGATCAGGGAATCCGCAATGCCCATCTCGGCGCGCCGCGCGGCACCCATTTCCCAGTAGATCGTCTGCGCCACCGGGATCGCCAGCGTGCGGTTGTCGCCGAGGTGGCTGGATGAAATCACCAGCTGCAGGCGGTTGAGGAATTCCAGGCAGTCAATGTTGTCAGCCAGTTCGATGCTCATCAGCGCGCCGTAGGCCCTGAACAGCTCCCCCGCCAGCTTGTGCTGCGGATGATCTTCAAGACCCGGGTAATACACCTTCGTCACCCTGGGATGAGCGGCGAGAAAACGCGCCAGTTGCAGGCAATTGGCCGTCGCCCGATCCATGCGCAGGGCCAGCGTCTCAGCGCCCATCGCCAGCCGGTGCGCCGCTTCCGCCGCCAGCGTGGCGCCGACGTCGCGCAGGCCCTTCTTGCGGATCTGCAGCATGCCCCAGTTGGCCGGGTTAGCCGTCTTGTAGGTGTCGTAGATGTTCGGGAACGTTTTCCAGTTGAACAGCCCGGTATCGGTGACCGCGCCGCCCAGCGCGTTGCCGTGGCCGCCGATGTACTTGGTCAGCGAATTGATCACCAGGCTCGCCTGCACGCGCTTCGGCTGGAACAGCCAGGGCGAAGTCATCGTGTTGTCGACGAAATAGATGATCCCGCGGCGCGCGCACAGCTCGCCGATGCGCGCGAGGTCCGCGACCTGGGTGCGCGGATTGGCGATGGTTTCGACAAACACCATGCGGGTATTGGGCTTCAGCGCCCGTTCGACGTTCTCCACACGCGTGGCATCGACATAACTGATGTCGCAGTCGAACTGCCCGAGCGTCCCGAACAGGCTGTTGGTGTTTCCGAACAGGAAGGAACTCGACACCACATGGTCGCCGCCACGCAGCAGCGCGATGAAGGCCGAGGCGATGGCCGCCATGCCCGTCGAAAAGCAGGCCGTCGCGATGCCGTCCTCCATCTTGCTGATCTTGGATTCGAGCGCCGCCGTGGTGGGATTGCCCTGGCGCCCGTAGGCGTACCCGGCCATCTCGCCCTTGAACACCTTCACCAGGTCGCGCGAATCCGGGTAGCCGAAGGCCACCGCGGTATGCATCGGTTTGAGTACCGAGTGGTGCTCGATCGGTGCTTCCAGATCGGAATGCAGTATCTTGGTCGTGAATCCGTTTGTCATGGCCTTGCTCCGTCCAATAAAAAACCCGGCCAGCAAGCGCGGACCGGGTTGTTCCGTCGCTTTAGCTGCATTTTTAACGCGCCCGCAAGCTGCTCTTCAAATCGGCGCAACAGGAGACTACCGCAGGCCGGCGGCCTGCGTCAAACCGGATCAGTCGACGAGTTCCAGCCCGAGGTCGAGCTGGGTCGCCGCGGCGGTCTTGCCGGCCTTGGCGCCGTCGCGGCGCTGCGCCTCGACGCCGTCGAGGTAATCCTGGGTCACGTCGCCGGTGATGTACTCCCCGCTGAAACACGAGGACTCGAAATGGGTCACCGAGGGATTGACGCTGCGCACGTCGCCGATCAGCGCATCCAGTTCCTGGTAGATCAGCGCATCGCAGCCGATTTCGCGCGCGATTTCCTCGTGCGAGCGGCCGCTCGCGATCAGCTCGTCGCGGGTCGGCATGTCGATGCCGTAGACGTTGGCGTAACGCACCGGCGGCGCCGCCGACGCGAAATAGACCTTGAGCGCGCCCGCATCGCGCGCCATCTGCACGATTTCCCGGCTGGTGGTGCCGCGCACGATCGAATCATCGACCAGCAGCACGTTCTTGCCGCGGAATTCCATGCCGATCGCGTTGAGCTTCTGGCGCACCGATTTGCGGCGTATCGCCTGCCCCGGCATGATGAAGGTGCGGCCGATATAGCGGTTCTTGATGAAACCTTCCCGGTAATCCAGGTTGAGGTGGTTCGACAGCTGCATCGCCGCCGGCCGGCTGGAATCGGGAATCGGGATCACCACATCGATGTCGAGGCCGGCAAAATCCTTCTCGATCTTGCGGCCGAGGCTCTCCCCCATGCGCAGGCGGGTCTCGTACACCGAAATGCCGTCGATCACCGAATCCGGGCGCGCCAGATAGACGAATTCAAACAGGCAGGGATTCAGCGACGGGTTGTCCGCGCATTGCTGGCTGTGGAAATTGCCGTCGAGGTCGATGAATATGGCCTCACCCGGCGCGACATCACGCACCAGCTGGAATCCGAGACCGTCGAGCGCCACGCTCTCCGAGGCAGCCATGTATTCGGTGCCCTGTGGCGTTTCGGCTTTGCCGAACACCAGCGGCCGGATGCCGAACGGGTCGCGGAAGGCCAGCAGGCCGTAGCCGGCGATCATCGCCACCACGGCGTAGGCGCCGCGGCAGCGCCGGTGTACCCCGGAAACCGCCGCGAAAATCGTCGCAGGATCGAGCTTGTAGTTCGAGGTGTTCGCTGCGAGTTCATGCGCCAGCACGTTGAGCAGCACTTCCGAGTCGGACTCGGTGTTGACGTGGCGCATGTCGAGCCGGAACAGGTCGTTCTTCAGCTGCTCGGCATTGGTCAGGTTGCCGTTGTGGCCGAGCACGATGCCGAAGGGCGAGTTGACATAGAACGGCTGGGATTCGGCGGCCGACCATGCAGACCCGGCCGTCGGATACCGCGTATGCGCAATGCCGGCATGGCCGGCGAGGCTGCGCATGTTGCGGGTGCGGAACACGTCGCGCACCATGCCGCCGCCCTTGTGCATGTGGAAACTGGAGCCGTCCGCGGTGACGATGCCGGCGGCATCCTGCCCGCGATGCTGCAACACCAGCAGGCCGTCATACAGCAGCTGGTTGACGGGGCTGCGTGCAACGACTCCGACGATTCCGCACATGGCGCGTGTCCTCAGCCGTACTTGATATGTTGCGCCAGCGCCGGCGGCAGCCAGCCCTTGACACCCTGCGCCGCCAGCTCCAGCAGCGGACGCAGCGCCGCATCGCGCCACACCGGCTGCCGCGGCAGCGCCGTCGCGCCCGCGACCAGCGCCAGCACCGTGACCACCAGCACACCGCGCAGCAAACCGAAAACCGCGCCGAGCAGGCGGTCTTCAACGCTCAGGCCTGCGCTCCGGACCAGCTGCGACACCCCGACGGCGACAAGACTCATCGCGAGCAGCACCGCGAGAAACAGGGTGACGAAACCGGCAAGCCAGCGCAACTCCTCGCCCGGGATTTCGGGCGGCATGAGCGCCGCGAGATCGCCGCCGAAGAGGCGCGCAACGATGAAGGCGATCGCCCATGCGGCCAGCGCAAGCACCTCCCGGACCAGTCCGCGGAGGACGCTGAGCAGAACCGAGAAACCGACGATGGCGAGTACCGCATGATCAATCAGCGTCATTGCTAGCGGGGTACGACCTTGCCGTCCAGCTGCAGCTTCTGCAGCTGCGGGCGCGACTTCTCGGCTGCCTCGCGGCTGTTGTAGGGGCCGACGCGCACCCGCGTCACCGGCCCCTTGGCCGTCTGCACAACCTCGGTGTAGGCCTTCATGCCGCTGCCGGCGATCTTTGCCTGCAGTTCCTTCGCCTTTGCGGTATCGGACAGGGCTGCCACCTGGATCACAAACCCTCCGGCTGACTTGGGCTTTTCCTTGCTGTCCCTGGCTTTGGCCGACGGCGCGGTTGCCGCCTTCTGCGATTTCGGTTCAGCCTGGGTCAGCGGCTTGGCCGGCGGCGGGTTGTCCGCTTTCGCAACGGCCTTGGGTTCCACCCTGGCTTCGGCATTCGCTGCAGCCTTCGTCTCCGGCGGTTTCACATCCGCCCCGGATTTTGTATCGGCTTTCGCTTCCGCCTTGATTTCCGGCTTGGCCACGGGCACAGGCGCAGCCTCAGGCGCGGATTCGGTTTTCGAAGCCGCCACAGCCGAAGGATCCGCAGGTTTCAGCGGCGTCGCGGAAGACGGCAGCACGCCGGCATCCGGGGATGGAATCTGGATGTTGATGTTCTGGTTTACCGGCTTGGGTTCCGAATCCAGAACCATCGGCAATACCACCGCAACAGCAGTGACCAGTACGATCGCACCCACCAGACGGCGGCGTGCGCGCTTTTTCAGCTGGAGTTCTTCGTCGCTAACGTTTCTCGCCATGCCCTGATACGCAGTAAACGAGCTAACTCGTTGATTTTAAAACGATTTTTACTATGGCCGACGATTGCGAAATGCTCGCATCGCTGCGGCTACGGTAAGAAACGATCCGAAGGCCAAAATTCTATCACCATCTCCCGCCTTCCGGTACGCGCGATCACAGGCTTCATCGATGTTTTCGCACAAGGTGATATCGGTTTCGACACCGGCCTCGCGCAGCTGATGCAGCAGTTCATCGCCGCGCATGCCGCGCTCCCCTTCCAGGGGCGCCACCATCCAGTGATCGACATGGCCGCGCAGCAGGCGCACGACGCCGGCGACATCCTTGTCCCTGAGCATGGAGAACACTGCGATGGTGTGCCGGTACCCGGTCATCTGCACCAGGTTCAGCGCCAGCGCAGCTGCGGCATGCGGATTGTGCGCGACATCGAGAATTACCGCAGGCCGCCCCGGCAGGACCTGGAAGCGCCCGGGATTTTCAACCGAGACCAGGCCGGCGCGGATGCTGCCCGCGCTGACCGGAATCCGCCCGCGCAGGGCGTCGAGCGCCGCGATACAGGCGCTGGCATTGGCGAGCTGGAACGTGCCGCGCAGTGCGGGCGGCGGCAACCCGTGGCGGTTGCCGCCGGGCCCGCGATAACGCCATTGCTGTTGCTGCATGTCGTAGCCGAAATCACGTCCGATCAGCAGCAGTTGCGCGCCGATGGCCGATGCATGCCGGATCACCGAAGACGGCGGTTCGGGATCGGCGCAGATCGCCGGGCGCCCGGCGCGGAATATCGGGGCCTTCTCGGCGCCGATGGCCTCCCGGGTATCGCCGAGATATTCACGATGGTCGATGCCGATGCTCATCAGCAGCGCCACATCGGCGTCAAAGGCATTCACCGCATCGAGGCGGCCGCCGAGCCCGACTTCCAGAACCGCCGCATCGACCCCCTGCTCGATGAACAGCCACACCGCTGCCAGCGTGCCGAACTCGAAATAGGTCAGCGGCACACCTGCGACGGCACGCGCCTGTTCGACCGCCTCAAACGCACGCACGAGGCTGGCATCATCCACATCGCGGCCGCCGATCCGCACCCGCTCGTTGTATGAGTGCAGATGCGGCGAGGTATAGACGCCGGCGCGATAGCCGGCATGGGTCAGCATGGACTCGAGCAGACGGCAGGCGGAACCCTTGCCGTTGGTGCCGCCCACGGTGATCAGCGGAAACGAAGGCTTGAGCCGCAGTGCGTCGCGGACGACGTTGACCCGCTCCAGGCCCATCGCGATGCTCTGCGGATGCTGGCGCTCGATGTATTCGAGCCAATCGGACAGCGTGACCGGTTTCGTCATGTCGACGGCCTTGATGCGCTCCGGACCTGCGGACGCCGGAGGACCGGGGTCAGGCCGAAGGCGCCGGCTGTTTCAGCAACAGCGTCAGCAGCCGCGCCAGCGTGTCGCGCATCTGCCGGCGGTCAACGATCATGTCGAGGGCGCCTTTCTGCATCAGGAATTCGGCGCGCTGGAAGCCTTCGGGCAGCGTCTCGCGCACGGTCTGCTCGATCACGCGCGGTCCGGCAAAGCCGATCAGCGCATTGGGCTCGGCCACGACCACGTCGCCGATCATCGCAAAGCTGGCTGAGACCCCGCCCATCGTCGGATCAGTCAGCACCGAGATGAAGGGCAGGCGTTCATCGGCCAGGCGGGTCAGCGCGGCGCAGGTCTTGGCCATCTGCATCAGCGAGTACAGCCCCTCCTGCATGCGTGCTCCGCCGGTCGCGGTGAAGCAGATGAAAGGCAGGCGCTGCTCGACACAGACCTGCACGCCGCGCACGAAACGCTCGCCGACCACGGAACCCATCGAGCCGCCGAGAAAACCGAACTCGAAGGCCGCGGTGACCACCTGGATCTCCTTGATCGCCCCCTGCATCACCACCAGCGCATCTTCCTCGCCGGTTTCACCGCGCGCCGCCGCAAGGCGGTCGGTATAACGCTTGCTGTCGCGGAATTTCAGGCTGTCGACCGGGGTAACCTCGGCGCCGATCTCGTAACGCCCTTCCATGTCGAGCAGCCAGTCGAGGCGCTCGCGCGCCGATATGCGGTTGTGGTGGCTGCACTTCGGGCAGACAAACAGGTTTTTCTCGAGGTCCGTGCGGTAGAGCACCGCCTCGCAGGAATCGCATTTGCTCCACAACCCTTCCGGAACCGCCTTTTTCGGGACGCCGGAATCGCGCTTGATGCGCGGCGGCAGAAGCTTCTGCAGCCAGCTGCTCATTGCGCGGCATCCATCGCGGCACGGATGCCCGCCATGAAGGCCTGAACCCTGGCCGGCGCTTCCTTCGGTGCGGATTCGATTTCCTGCACCAGACGGCTGCCGATCACCACGGCATCGGATACCTGTGCAATGGCATGTGCCGTCTGGCCGTCGCGGATGCCGAAGCCCACGCCGACCGGGAGCTTGGTGAAACCGCGGATCCGTTCCAGCCGCTTCGACACGTCGGCAATATCGATATTGGCCGCGCCGGTAACCCCCTTCAGCGATACGTAATAGAGATATCCCCGGCCGAGGGCAGCCACCTGTTTCAGCCGCGCATCCGACGTCGTCGGCGACAGCAGGAAAATGGTCTCGAGTCCGGCACCGTCCAGGGTGGCCACCAGGGACTCAGCCTCCTCCGGCGGGTAATCCACCACCAGCACACCGTCCACGCCAGCCGCCTTGGCGGCCTTGGCGAATTTCTCCATCCCCATGGACTCCACGGGATTGGCATACCCCATCAGCACCACCGGCGTCGTGGCATCCGTCTTGCGGAACTCGGCGACCCAGCTGATGACATCATGCAGCGACACGCCATTCAGCAGCGCGCGCTCGCTGGAGCGCTGGATCACCGGACCATCGGCCATCGGGTCCGAAAACGGCACCCCAAGCTCGATCACATCGGCGCCACCGGCAACCAGCGCATGCATGATCGGCACACAACTGGCGCGATCCGGATCGCCCGCGGTGAAAAACGGGATCAGTGCCTTGCGGCCTTCTTGTTTGAGACGTTCGAATCTGGCTGCAATGCGCGACATCGGAAGTTTTCTGTTGATGGGTGGCCGGTCAGAACTTAAGGCCGGATTTTTCGGCGACGGTATGCATGTCCTTGTCGCCGCGGCCGGAGAGGTTGACCAGCAGGACCTGGTCCTTGCGCATGCGCGGCGCCAGCTTGGCGGCATAGGCCAGCGCATGGCTGGATTCGAGCGCGGGGATGATGCCCTCCAGCCGGCAAAGCTTGTGAAACGCCTCCAGCGCCTCGTCGTCGGTGATCGCGACATACTCGGCGCGGCCGCTGTCCTTCAGCCAGGCGTGTTCGGGACCCACACCCGGGTAATCGAGGCCGGCTGAAATCGAATGGGTCTCGATGATCTGGCCGTTGTCGTCCTGCAGCAGATAGGTGCGGTTGCCGTGCAGTACCCCGGAGCGGCCGGCGCACAGGGTCGCCGAATGTTTCCCGGTTTCCAGGCCGAAGCCCGCCGCTTCGACACCGATCAGTCGCACGTTCTCGTGTTCGATATAGGGGTGGAAAATGCCGATGGCATTTGAACCGCCGCCGACGCAGGCCAATACCGCATCCGGCTGGCGCCCGATCATTTCCGGCATCTGCTCGCGCGCCTCCAGGCCGATCACCGACTGGAAATCTCGCACCATCATCGGATAGGGATGCGGCCCCGCCACCGTGCCGATGATGTAGAAAGTGTTTTCCACGTTGGTCACCCAGTCGCGCATGGCCTCGTTGAGCGCATCCTTCAGCGTCTTCGATCCTGACTCCACCGGCACCACGGTCGCGCCCAGAAGCTTCATCCGGTAGACGTTCTGCGCCTGGCGCTTGACGTCCTCGGAGCCCATGTAGACCACGCATTCCATGCCGTAGCGGGCGGCGATGGTCGCCGTGGCGACGCCATGCTGCCCCGCGCCGGTTTCCGCGATCACCCGCGGCTTGCCGAGATGGCGCGCCAGCAGCGCCTGGCCGATCACGTTGTTGATCTTGTGCGCACCGGTATGGTTGAGGTCTTCGCGCTTCAGGTAAACCTGCGCGCCGCCGAAATGTTCTGACCAGCGTCGGGCGTGGTAGATCGGGCTCGGACGGCCGACGTAATGCTTGAGTTCATAGGCGAACTCCGCCTTGAACACCGGATCATCCTTGAAGCGCGCATACGCGGCTTTCAGATCTTCCAGCGCCGAGATCAGGGTTTCGGAAACGAACACGCCGCCATAAGGTCCGAAATGGCCCTTGGCATCCGGCAAGTCATACACCCGCATTGCGCACTCCGTTCATGAAAGCTTCAATTTTGGCGGCATCCTTGATGCCTTTCGCCGACTCCACGCCGCTGGACACATCCACCGCCCAGGGACGCACGGCCCGCACAGCAGCCCCGACATTGCCCGCATCCAGACCGCCGGAAAGCACGACCGGCAGAGGCAGCGAATGCGGGATCAGCGACCAGTCAAACGTGGCGCCGGTTCCGCCGCGCACGCCCTCGACATAGGCGTCCAGCAACAGCCCCCGCGCACCATGAAAATCCCGTGCGTATTGTAACAAATCGACCCCCGGCCTCACCCGGACCGCCTTGAGATAAGGCATTCCGAAAGCTGCGCAGTATTCCGGCGTTTCGTCGCCATGGAACTGCAGCAGCTGCAGCGGAACCGAGGCCAAAGTTGCGCGCACGGCGTCGGCCTGCGCATTGACGAACAAACCGACCGCCGTCACGAACGGCGGCAGCGCATTGACAACGGCACACGCCTGGCCGACCGTCACCGCACGCGGACTGGGAGCATAAAACACCAGTCCGATCGCATGCGCACCCAGACGTACGGCGTCGAGTCCGTCCTGGACACGGGTAATGCCGCAGATTTTGACGCGGGTATTCATGTCATTCCACCGTGGCATGGGCCAGTCGCGGGCCGCGAAGACGCGGCGCCGGCAGACCCCAGCGGCCGTCATATTCGACGTTCAGCAGATAAAGGCCGGATGCATCAAAGGTCGGCGCCGCACGGGTGCGATCGCGCCCCTGGAGCAGCTCCGCAATCCACTGCGGCGGATGTTTGCCCTTGCCGACGTAAACCAGGCTGCCGACGATATTGCGCACCATGTGATGCAGAAACGCATTGGCTGAAAATTCGAAAAACACATAGGGGCCGCTGGCAGCGACCGACGCCGCATGCATCGTACGCACCGGCGATTGCGCCTGGCACTCCGCCGCCCGGAACGCGGTGAAATCATGCTCTCCCGGCAGATAAGCTGCCGCAGCCCGCATGGATTCCACATCCAGCGGCCCGTGAAACCAGCCCACGCGCCCCTGATCGGCGGCCGGGCGGACGGCATCGTTGAGCAGCACATAACGATAGGACCGCGCACGCGCCGAAAAGCGGGCATGAAAATCGTCACCGACAGGCTGCGCCCAGGTCACCGCGACGGCAGGCGGCAGCAGCGCATTGACGCCGCGCACCCAGGCGCTGGCAGGCCGTTCAATGTCACAGTCGAAATGCACGACCTGCCCCAGCGCATGCACACCGGCATCGGTGCGCCCGGCGCAGATGGTGTGCACCGGCACGCCGGCGATGCTTGCGCAGGCCGCCTCAAGCCTGTCCTGCACGGCACAGCCTGCGGGCTGGGTCTGCCAGCCGCAGAAGCCGCTGCCGTCGTATTCAATGCCCAGTGCCAGTCGCAAGACCTATGCTCCCGCGCGCGTCACGCGCCTGAAAAAAGAAACCGCGGCAGGAGCACTGCCGCGGTTGTTGATCGTGCCACGAGCTGCAGGCTAGCCGAGAGAACTGAGCAGTTTCTGCGCCTGGTCCTGCTGCTCAGCATCGCCTTCCTTGATGACTTCCTGCAGGATTTCCCGCGCACCATCGTTGTCGCCCATCTCCTGGTACGCCTTGGCCAGGTCGAATTTCTGCTGCACGTCGTACCAGTGGCCATCCTTGCCCCCCGGCGGAACCGCTGCGGTGGAGGGTTCGTCGAGGTTGATATTGAGGTCGCCCACATCGATCTTGAAGTCGAGTCCGGCATCCGTCACCGGAGCGGCGGCAACCGGCTCGGGTTCCGCTGCCGGCGTGTCCAGCGGCGGCAGTTCGATATTGAAATCGATCGAGGCCGGCTCGCTCGGTGCCGGCGGCGGCACATCGAGTGCGACTTCAGCCGCGGCAGCGGGCTGCGGCGCATCGAGATTGAAATCCGGCATCAACGGCTCGGCCGGTGGCACGCCGGCGTCGGCTGCAGCCGCCAGATCCTGCAGGCCGCCCACTTGCGTCGCCTGACCTGCCGGCTCGGCATCGAGCGCGATATCGGGAGCGGCTGCGGTGTCGCCGCCGAGGTCGAAATCAAGATCGGTGCCCAGAGCAGCATCGCTGCCGGAGGCCGCAGGAGCGATATCCTTCCCCGCCTCGTACAGCGAATTTGCAGGATCCAGCGAGTAACCGAGCGCCGCAACCTTCAGCCAATTGTCGCCTGCACCACCGGTCAAGGCATTCAGCGATGCCGCCACCGTGCCGAAGGCTGCAGCATCCTTGCGTGACGCGTACACCTCGGCCAGCTTGACCTGCACGTCCTCGCGAGCCGGATCGCGGCCCATCGCTTCCTTGAGGATTTCCTCGGCCTGGCCGTCCCGCCCGTAGGCGATGTACACCTCGGCCTCGGCAACTGGATCGACTTCGTCGGAAGCGGGCACTGCCTCGGCTTGCTCAACAGGCTCGTCCGTGGCAGTCGCGGCAGTCGCAACAGCCATGGCCGGCATCACCGGTTCGATCTCGTCTTCGGCTTCAGCAGCCTTGGCGCGCCGGCGCCGCAGGGCGGCAAAACCGACACCGCCGAGCAACAGCGCCGCGGCACCACCGCCGATCAGCGGCAGATTCTCCATGACCATGTCGACCATGTCGGGTTCGGGCGGCGGAGGCGGGGGCGCAGCCGGCTTGGGCGCAGGTTTCGGCTTCGGCACCGGTTTGGCTTCCGCAACCGGCTGGCTTTCGGCAGGTGCGCTGGCATCCTTGGCAACGGGCACATCGGCCGGCTTGGCCTCGGCTTTCGCCGCAGGCTCTTGCTTGGCTGGCTCAGCCGGCTTGGCCGGTTCGGCTTTTGCCGGTTCCGACTTCGCAGGTTCGGTCTTGGCCTTTGCCGCTTCCGCTTTCTGCTGGGCCGCGGCCATGCCGGGGCTCTTCAGTTCAGCAAGCTTCTGCGTGTCGCGGATAGTTTTTTCCAGCTGAGCGATGCGCTCGTTGGCTTCGGCCAGTTCCTTGTTGCGCGCGATCAGCTCTTCCTGCAAGGCGCGGGTCTTGGCCTCCCCGCTCAGCGCTTTGCCACCCTTGCCCGGCTCACCCTTGGACAATTTGACGACGTCCTTGGACGCCGCTGCGGCAGGCTCTTCAACTTTCGCGGTGATTCTCCCGCGCGCAGTGCTGCCGCCTTCGGGGGCAATGCCTGCCCTGTCGGCGATCCTGCCGCTGTAGGAACGCCAGTCGGCAACCTGCGTCCTGTATTCCTTGATCGCATCGCCCTGGGTGATTGCCGCAAGCTCCTGCGCATCCGGCACGCGGAGGATCCTGCCGGACTTCACCAGGTTCATGTTGTTGCGGATGAACGCATCGGGATTGCTGCGATACAGGCCAACCAGCATCTGCTCCAGAGAAACGCCCTGCGGTTTCAGGCTCGCAGCAATCCTGCCCAGCGTCTCTCCCCTGGCGACCGGACCGTATTCCTGCGCTTTGGGGCCCGCCGCCACTGGCGGCACTGGCCTGGCGGCGGGTGCCGCAGCCGGAGCAGACACCGGAGCCGCTGCAGGAGCGGCAGCCGGGGCGGCGATCGGACGCGAAACCGGTGCAGCCGGTTCGGGAACCGCAGCCTGCTGGCCATAACCCGGGGGATCAAGCAATGCGGTGTACTCGCGCAGCAGCCGGCCTCCAGGACCGGTCAGCTCAATCAGCAGATCGATGAAGGGTTCATTGATTGGGCGGCTGCCGGTAACCTTGATGAAAAACTGACCGTTGCCACGTTTCTCGACGCTCAGTTTGAGCCCGGTCAGCGCGCCGTTGTATTGCAGATTGGCCTGCTGGTAAGCATCGGGCGAAGCCAGACGTGCCGCCAGCCCGGAGCCTTCATCGGCGCGGACGGAAACCAGGTCGATTTCCGCATTCAGCGGCTGACCAATATTGGAATTGACGGTGAGCCGGCCCAAACCTGCCGCATGCACCAAAACAGGCGCGAGCAGCAGCGCGACTGCCAGCGCTTTGCCTAAAGTTAATGTGCGCACCACGGCTCCCGTATCGTTTTTCTGTGGGGTAATAAAGTTAGCATCAATCAGTTAGCCATGCAAGCTAAGGCCGGGTCGAATGTTGCGACCCAACCACATATTTCTAAAAGGAAATTCCGCATTTACGGAACCTGGAGCGTCCTCGTAGCCGCAGGCTGTGATTCGCCTCCGGATCAGACGTTCGCGGTCGCGCGTGACCCTGCCGTGCTGCGCTGCACAGAAGCTGATTCCAGCACGATCCGCAGCATCCGGCGCAGAGGCTCGGCCGCCCCCCACAACAACTGGTCGCCGACTGTGAATGCCGACAGGTATTCGCCGCCCATCGGCAGCTTGCGCAAACGGCCAACCGGCACCGCCAGCGTGCCGGTCACCGCCGCCGGCGTAAGTTCGCGCAGCGAGACTTCGCGCTGGTTCGGAATGACCCTGACCCAGTCATTGGCCTTGGCCAGCAACTGCTCGATCTCTGCCAGCGGCAGATCCCGCTTCAGTTTCACGGTCAGCGCCTGGCTGTGGCAGCGCATCGCACCGATGCGCACGCAGACGCCGTCGATGGGCAGCGGATGGGCCTCGAAGCCGAGAATCTTGTTGGTCTCGGCCATGCCTTTCCACTCCTCCTTGCTCTGGCCGTTGCCGAGGTCCTTGTCGATCCACGGCAGCAGGCTGCCGGCCAGCGGGTGACCAAAGTGTTCCGTCGGCACCCCACCCTTGCGCAGCGTGTCGGCGACGATGCGGTCCAGATCCAGAATCGCTGACGAGGGATTGTCGAGCAGCGGTTTCGCCACCGCATGCACCGCGCCCATCTGCGCCACCAGCTCACGCATATTGGCCGCACCGGCACCGGAAGCAGCCTGATAGGTCATCGCCGTCACCCACTCGACCAGACCGGCCTTGAACAGGCCGCCCATCGCCATCAGCATCAGGCTGACCGTGCAGTTGCCACCGATGTAATTCCTGATGCCCTTCGCCATCGCCGCGTCGATCACGTCGCGGTTGACCGGGTCGAGGATGATCACTGCATCGGGCTGCATGCGCAGCGCCGAAGCGGCATCGATCCAGTAGCCATCCCAGCCCGCGGCGCGCAGCTTCGGGAAAATCGCGTTGGTGTAATCACCGCCCTGACAGGAAATCAGGATGTCCATCTTCGCCAGCGCGTCGATGCTGTTGGCATCGGCCACCGTGCCGGTGTCGCGGCCGATGGCCGGACCCTTGCCGCCCGCCTGCGAGGTCGAAAAAAAGGTCGGCGCAACGAGATCGAAGTCCCGCTCCGCCAGCATGCGTTCGACCAACACGGAGCCAACCATGCCCCGCCATCCGATGATTCCGACCTTTTTCATGAAAACACCTTTAAAAACAGAGCACTACTTTATACCAATCAGAGCGCCGCGACCACCGCGTCGCCCATTTCGACAGTGCCGACCTTTTTCGCGCCTGCCTCGTCAATATCCGGCGTCCGGTAGCCGGCGGCAAGGACGTTCTTCACGGCCGCCTCGATCCGGTATGCCCATTCGTCCTTGTTGAAGGTGTAGCGCAGCATCATCGCCGTCGACAGGATGGTGGCGAGCGGATTGGCAATGTTTCTGCCGGCAATGTCCGGGGCCGAACCGTGGATCGGTTCATACAATCCGGCACCGCCCGAGTTGAGCGAAGCCGAAGGCAGCATGCCGATCGAGCCGGTGAGCATCGAGGCCTCGTCGGACAGGATGTCACCGAAAATGTTGCCGGTGACAATCACGTCAAACTGCTTCGGGTTGCGCACCAGCTGCATCGCCGCGTTGTCGACGTACATGTGCGACAGCGCCACCCCGGGATACTTTTTCGCAACATCATTCACGATCTCGCGCCAGAAACGGCTGGTCTCCAGCACGTTTTCCTTGTCCACCGAGCACAGTTTTTTCCCGCGCTTCATCGCAGTCTGGAATCCGACTTCGGCGATGCGGCGGATTTCCGGCTCCGAGTACAGCATCGTGTCGTAGCCTTCCTTCTCGCCGCGCGCGTTGTCGCGGCGGCCGCGCGGCTCGCCGAAATAAATGTCGCCGGTCAGTTCGCGGATGATCATCAGGTCAAGGCCCGACACCACCTCCGGCTTCAGCGTCGAGGCATGCACCAGTTCCGGATACAGCACCGCCGGGCGCAGATTGGCGAACAGCCCGAGCTCCTTGCGGATGCGCAGGATGCCCTGCTCCGGGCGCTGCGGCCGCGGCAGCGCATCGTATTTCGGACCGCCGACCGCGCCGCACAACACGGCATCGGCTTCTTTCGCCAGTTTCAGCGTCGGCGCCGGCAGCGGATCGCCGTGCGCATCAAAACCGGCGCCGCCAAACGGCGCCTCTTCCATTTCCAGCTTGAGGCCATCGGCTGCGAGGCGCTTCAGCACCTTCACGGCCTGACCGACGATTTCCGGACCGATGCCGTCACCGGCGAGCACTGCGATTTTCATGGTGTGTTCCGTTACTGACTGGCGTGATCAGGCGAACAGCCAGGGCTGCGATGCCCTGTGTTTGGCCTCAAAGGCACGGATATCGTCGGCATGCGCCAGCGTCAGGCCGATGTCATCCAGACCGTTGAGCATGCAGTGCTTGCGGTGCGAATCGATGTCGAAACTGAAGCTCTCACCCGACGGCGTGGTGACCGTCTGCTGCTCCAGGTCAACGGCCAGCCGGTAACCCGGACTGGCGTCGGTTTCCGTGAACAGCCTGTCCACGATCGCCGGATCGAGCTTGATCAGCAACAGGCCGTTTTTCAGGCTGTTGTTGTAGAAAATGTCGGCAAAGCTCGGCGCAATGATGGTCTGGATGCCGAACTGCAGCAGCGCCCAGGGCGCATGCTCGCGCGAGGAACCACAGCCGAAATTCTCGCGCGCAAGCAGCACCGTCGCGCCGATGAAGCGCTGGCGGTTGAGCACGAAATCCGGATTCAGCGGACGGCCGGAGTTGTCGCTGTCCGGTTCGCCGCGATCGAGATAGCGCCATTCATCGAACAGGTTCGGACCGAAACCCGTGCGCTTGATCGATTTCAGGAACTGCTTGGGAATGATGGCGTCGGTATCTACATTGGCACGATCCAGCGGCGCCACCAGGCCTTCCTGTCTGACAAATTTTTCCATGTTATTTCGTCGATTTCTGGATGGCCTCGCCGGCCTTTTCGATGTCCTTGCCCACGCCGGCCACGGTATTGCAGCCCGCGAGCGCCGCCACTGCAACGATCATCACGATCACGCGCCTCATCAGCTTCTCCTTCACTTCAGTTCGCGAACGTCGACAAAATGCCCGGCAATCGCCGCGGCTGCAGCCATCGCCGGGCTGACCAGGTGCGTGCGCCCCCCCGGACCCTGACGGCCCTCGAAATTGCGGTTCGAAGTCGAGGCACAACGTTCGCCGGGGCTCAACTGGTCCTCGTTCATGCCCAGGCACATCGAGCAGCCGGGCTCTCGCCACTCGAAGCCGGCCTCGACCAGGATTTTGTCCAGCCCTTCCTGTTCCGCCTGCGCCTTCACCTGTCCCGAGCCCGGCACCACCATCGCCAGCTTCACATTGCCCGCCACCTTGCGGCCCTTGGCGACCTGCGCCGCGGCGCGGATGTCCTCGATGCGCGAGTTGGTGCAGGCGCCGATAAACACCTTGTCGATGCGGATCTCGGTGATCGGCATGTTGGCCTTCAGGTCCATGTATTGCAGTGCCCGAGCATAACCCTCGCGCTTCACCGGATTGGCTTCCTGCGCAGGGTCGGGCACCTTGCCGTGAACGGTGGTCACCATTTCGGGGGACGTGCCCCAGGTCACCTGCGGGATGATGTCTTCCGCGCGCAGCGTCACCACGGTGTCGAACTTCGCGTCCGCGTCACTGACCAGCGTGCGCCAGTAGGCCACGGCCTTGTCCCATTGCGCGCCGGTCGGCGAGAACATGCGGCCCTTGCAGTATTCAATGGTCTTGTCATCGACCGCGACCATGCCCGTGCGCGCGCCGGCCTCGATCGCCATGTTGCACAGGGTCATGCGCCCTTCCATGCTCAGCCCGCGTATCGCGCTGCCGGTGAATTCGATGGCGTGCCCCGTGCCGCCGGCAGTGCCGATTTTGCCGATTACCGCCAGCGCGACGTCCTTGGCGGTGACGCCGAAGCCCAGCGTGCCTTCGACCGCGATCTTCATGTTCCTGTACTTCTTCATCACCATGCACTGGGTGGCGAGCACATGCTCGACCTCGCTGGTGCCGATGCCGAAGGCCAGCGCGCCGAAGGCGCCATGGGTGCTGGTGTGGGAATCGCCGCAGACCACGGTCATGCCCGGCAGCGTCGCGCCGTTCTCCGGCCCGATCACGTGCACGATGCCCTGGCGCTTGTCGAGGAAGGGGAAATAGACCTTGGCCTTGAACTCCTTGATGTTCCTGTCCAGGGTCTCGACCTGCAGCCGCGACACCGGATCGGTGATGCCGTCGAGGCCGCGCTCCCAGTTTCTCGTCGGGGTGTTGTGGTCGGCGGTCGCCACCACCGAATCCACGCGCCAGACCTTGCGGCCTGCAAGCTTGAGGCCCTCGTAGGCCTGCGGACTGGTGACTTCATGCACCAGATGGCGGTCGATGTAGATCAATGCCGTGCCGTCCGCTTCGGTGCGGACGAGATGGCTTTCCCAAAGCTTGTCGTAAAGGGTCTTGCCTGCCATGTGATTTCCGTCAGTTATCCGGGCTACAGGAACCGGCGATTATCTCACAGTGAGACAAGACCTTACATGCGGGGGTTCACACCGTGTCGGGCCGTTTTGCACCCGGACTTCAGTGCTGATCCAGCCAGCGCCACAATACGGCCGCAGCCGCCAGCCCGCAGGTTCCCGCCAGCGTAAACGTCAGCGCCGGACCGAGACCGCCCCAGGCATAGCCGCTGGCCAGCCCGCCGATGGTGCCGCCGAGCCCGTAAGCCAGGCTGCCGTAGATCGCCTGCCCCCGAGCCTGATGACGCCCGCGGAACAGCTTGTGCACGACACCGATCGCCGCAGCATGGAAGGAACCGAAACTGGCCGCGTGCAAAGTCTGTGCCGCCAGCAGCAGCACGACACTGTCCGCCCCCCAGCCGATCACCACAAAGCGCAAGGCTGCCAGCAGCGTGCTGGCGATCAGGATGGCGCGCAGCGTGAATGCGCGGTACAGCCGCGACATCCAGATGAAAATGCCGATTTCGCAGACCACCCCGAGCGCCCACAACCAGCCCGCCGCCGATTTGCTGTAACCGTGGTCGACGAGATGGATGGTGTAGAAGGTGTAGTACGGCCCGTGCGCCGCAGCCATCAGCGCCGACGCCGCGATCACCGCCAGCACCGCGGGCTTGCGGACGATGTGCCATACCGGCAGATGATCGCCGTCATGCGGCTCGACCCGGGCCTCCGCCAGGGTGAACGACAGCAGCAGCATGCCCGCCATCAGCCCCGCGACCACCCAAAGCACCGCGCGCGGGTCCGTGGCATCGATCAGGTAACCGACCGCGACCACGGCAGCAATGAACCCCACCGATCCCCAGACCCGGATGCGGCCGTAGCGTGCGGTCTCATCGCCCAGCTGCGACAGCGTGGTGGCCTCGACCAGCGGCAGTGCCGCGCTCCAGAAAAACGTCATCGCGAACAGCACCGCGAACAGCAGCGCGAATCCCTCGCCGGCGAACACCCCCAGGAAAGCCAGCATGCCCGCTGCGCCCGAGGCGCGCACGATGCCGATGCGCCGTCCGCTGTGGTCGGCCAGCCAGCCCCACAGATGCGGTGCAAGAATGCGCGTCAGCTGCGGCAGCGCCATCAGCACGCCGATCTCCACCGCATTCATGCCGACCGAAGTCAGATACAACGCGAAAAACGGCGCGAAGGCGCCGAGATAGGCGAAGTAGAAAAAGTAGAACGCGGAGAGGTTGAGGTGAATCGGCTTGGGCACGGGCATCGCCGCGGCGGCGGCGGAATTACAGAGAGAATTACTTAAGTATTTGATTTATATATATTTTTTGTAAAACCACGGCTTCCAAGGCTACAGTGTAAACAATGTCGGTCACACTCGCCCGTCCCAGACAGCAGGCGCGGCAGCGCAGCCGTATGCCTTTGAAGCAATCACGGTCGCACGCATGTTCAATGTGCATCGTTGCAATGGCATACGCCTTTTCTCCCGCCCTGTTTCTCAACCATCGGCGCACATTCCGGCCCGATGTCCTTGTAAGCGGCGTGGGCATTGCGCACGCGCCTGCCGACAAGCGGCCGTGCTGTGACTACAATGGCGCCTTTGCCACACAACACGATTGAAAGGAAACCGCATGATCGCCGCAGGCCAAACCCTCCCCGCCGGCAAGCTGATGGAGTCGACAGAATTTGACGCGTCCAACGGCTGCCCGATGCCGCCCAAGGAAGTCGATGTTGCCGAAGCCACGAAGGGCAAGAAGATCGTGATCTTCGGCCTGCCTGGCGCCTACACCCCGACCTGCTCGGCGAAGCATGTGCCGGGCTATGTCGCGAACTACGACGCGCTGAAAGCCAAGGGCGTGAATGAAATCTGGTGCCTCGCCGCCAACGACGCTTTCGTGATGGCGGCCTGGGGTCGCGACCAGAAGGCCGGCGGCAAGGTGCGCATGCTCGCCGACGGCAGCGTCGCCTTCACCAAGGCGCTGGGCCTCGAACTCGACCTCACCGCGCGCGGCATGGGCGTGCGCACCAACCGCTTCGCGATGATTGTCGACAACGGCGTGGTCAAGCACATCGCCGTCGAAGGCCCGGGCAAGTTCGAAGTGTCTTCGGCGGAAGCGATCCTCGCCAAGCTCTGAACCGCATCACTGCAGAAAACAGAAAACGGGGCCGCGGCCCCGTTTTCTGTTTGGCATCGCCCCGCGCTCAGGCCTCGTCCGGCTCCGGATTTTCCGCGGCGGCAGCTGCGCGCAGCTTCTCGATCACGCCGTCAGGCGCCTGGGACGCAATCACCGGCGTGCCGGTGCGTACATCGGCATTCTGCGCGCGATGGCGCAGCGCGTGATCCATCAGCGTCAGCGCCAGCATCGCCTCGCAGATCGGCGTGGCACGGATGCCGACGCAGGGATCATGACGGCCATGCGTCTCGATCATCGCGGCATTGCCCGCCGTGTCGATGGTGTGGCGCGCAAGGCGGATGCTCGAGGTCGGTTTCACCGCGACATTGACGACGATGTCCTGTCCGGTCGAAATGCCGCCGAGCACGCCGCCGGCATTGTTGCTGACAAAACCCTGGGGCGTCATTTCGTCCGAGTGTTCGGTGCCGCGCTGGCTGACCGCGGCAAAGCCGGCGCCGATCTCGACACCCTTCACCGCATTGATGCTCATCATGTTGTATGCAATGTCGGCGTCAAGCTTGTCGTAGACCGGTTCGCCCAGCCCAACCGGTACATTCTTGGCGATGGTGGTGATCTTCGCGCCCACCGAATCGCCGGACTTGCGCAGCCTGTCCATGAAGGTTTCGAGCTCGGCGACGATCTGCGCGTTCGGCGCGAAGAAGGGGTTGTTGCCGACCTCGTCCCAGGTGACGAAGGGAATCTCCACCGGACCGAGCTGCGACATGTAGCCGCGGATCAGGGTGCCGTATTGTTCCCTCAGCCATTTTTTGGCAATGGCGCCAGCGGCGACACGCACCGCGGTCTCGCGTGCGGACTGCCGCCCGCCGCCGCGGTAATCGCGGATGCCGTATTTCTGCCAGTAGGTGTAATCGGCGTGGCCCGGGCGGAACAGGTCCTTGATCTTGGAGTAATCCTTGCTGCGCTGGTCGGTGTTGCGGATCAGCAGGCCGATCGGTGTGCCCGTTGTTTTACCTTCGAACACGCCCGAGAGAATTTCAACTTTGTCTTCTTCGCGGCGCTGCGTGACGTGGCGCGAGGTGCCTGGCTTGCGGCGGTCGAGTTCGAGCTGGATGTCGGCTTCGTTCAGCGCCAGTCCCGGCGGGCAGCCGTCGACCACGCAGCCGATCGCCGGCCCGTGCGATTCGCCGAAGGAGGTGACGCAGAACAGGGTACCCAGCGTGCTGCCCGACATGACGTAAAAACTCCATTAAAATCAAGCAACAAGTTTAACATAGCCGGCATACTCCCGAGCCCCGCATGAGCGAAAAACCCGATTCCGACAAAACCGACCCGGAACAGATCAAGGGTCCCGGCGGAATGAACATGCGCGAACTGCACGAGCTGGTGAAAAAAAGCCACGCCCGTGACCAGAAGGGCCGCGGCCCCAATGCGCTGAAGCAGCCGCAAAACCGCTGGCAGCGGCTGGTGCGTTACGTCTGGGACAAAAAACGCGGCTGAAGCGCGATAACCGCGATCAGTCGCGCTCGTAGCCGGCCAGGAACAGCTTGCCCCAGGCCACACCAAAGCCGGTGCAATCGCTCGCCACAGCGCCGAGCCCGCCCTTGCAGCCATGGGCCGACAGGTCCATGTGGATCCACGGCGTTTTGCCAACAAAACGCTGCAGCAGTCGCGCGGCGAGGATATGGTCGGCCTCGCCATCCAGCGTGCATTGCTTGACATCGGCAACCTCGCTGTCGAGCGCGCTGTCATAATCCCCGTCCATCGGAAAAGCGCACAGGCGCTCGCCCGAAGCGATGCCCGCCTGCAGCGCGAACTGCGCCAGTTCGCCGCCGGTGGCGAAAATGCCGCTGTAACGGCTGCCCAGCGCGACATGCATCGAGCCTGTCAAGGTCGCGAAATCGACGATCACGTCCGGCTTCGCCCGCGCCGCGAGCGTCAGCGTGTCGGCGAGCACCATGCGGCCTTCGGCATCGGTGTGGACGACTTCGATGGTAGTGCCGTCGAGCGCGGTGACGATGTCATTCTGCCTGTATGCTCGCGGACTGAGATGGTTCTGCGCCAGCGCCAGCCAGCAGTCGATGTTGACCTTGAGTTTCGCCGCAGTGGCCGCCGCGAGTATGCCCAGCGCCACCGCGGAACCGTTCATGTCTTCATGCATGCCCTGCATGTAACGCGCCGGCTTCAGGTTGTGCCCGCCGGTGTCGAAGCAGATGCCCTTGCCGACCAGCGCCACGGTTCTGGTCGCGCCGTGCGGCCGGTAACGCAGCCGCACGATGGCCGCATCGGCCTCGTCGCTGCCCTGCGCCACTGCGCAGAAGGCGCCGGCGCCCATGCGCCTGAGCTTTTTGAAATCGTATTCCTCGCGGGTCCAGCCCTGTGTTTTTGCCAGCACGGCCAGCCGTTTGCGGTAGGCGCCCGGCGTCAGTTCGTTCGGCGCAGTCACCGTGAGTACACGGCACAGCACATTGCCCTCGGCGACCGCACGCGCCTGCGCAAATCCGTCCGCCGGCCGGTAACCGAAGAGCTCGATGGTTTTCAGCGGTTTCTGTTCGGATTTTTTCTTGCGTTGCGGCAGCACAATGCCGTTGACCCAGCTCACGTACACCGCACGCTCGGCCAGTTCGCGCCGGATCGAAGCCGCACCGGTTACCACGATGGTCAGCGATTCCGGCTGTTCAGCCAGCAGCGTGCCGACCGCCTTGCGCAGCAGCGTGTGCTGCTCGAATGCCGGCTTTTGCGGATCAGGCGTGATCCACGTCACCAGTGCGCCATCCGCAGTTTGCGCAGTGATCGCCCCTTTGGCCAGATCCGAAGCCTTCTTGCGCCGGCGCGCCAGGGTTTTCTCCAGCACCTCATGCAAGGGCAGTGTCGGCAAGGCAATGCCGGCGGGTGCAATAATCAGCAGGTGGCCGGCTTTTTTCAGCAGCCGGGCGGCCGGGGATTCGGAACGGGCATGCAGTCGGGCAAGCATCTCTAAAATCCGTGGATGGGTTGCGGTGATTATAACGGCGGGTGCCACGCAGCCTGCTAAAATCGCGGCCATACCCAATCGCTCATCCTTGCCCGCCATGCGTCCTTACCTTGACCTGCTGCGCCATGTGCTTGAAACCGGCACCCGCAAGTCCGACCGCACCGGCACCGGCACGGTCTCGGTGTTCGGCGCGCAGCTGCGCTTCGACCTCGGCGCAGGCTTTCCGCTGGTGACCACCAAGAAGGTGCACCTGAAGTCGATCATCCACGAGCTTCTGTGGTTCCTGAAGGGCGACACCAACGTCAAATACCTGAAGGACAACGGCGTCTCGATCTGGGATGAATGGGCGCGCGCCGACGGGGACCTCGGTCCGGTCTACGGTTATCAATGGCGTTCCTGGCCTGCGGCGGACGGCCGCCACATCGACCAGATCAGCCAGGTGCTGCAACAACTGAAAACCAACCCCGACTCGCGGCGCATGATCGTCTCGGCCTGGAACGTCGCAGACCTCGACAAAATGGCGCTGATGCCCTGCCACGCCTTTTTCCAGTTCTACGTCGCCGACGGCAAGCTGTCCTGCCAGCTCTACCAGCGCAGCGCCGACATGTTCCTCGGCGTGCCCTTCAACATCGCATCGTATGCCCTGCTGACACTGATGATCGCGCAGGTCTGCGGCCTCAAGCCCGGCGACTTCGTGCACACCTTCGGCGACACGCACATTTACCTGAACCACATGGACCAGGTGAAGGAACAACTGTCGCGCCAACCGCGGCCGCTGCCGGCAATGAAGCTCAATCCCGCGGTGAAGGACCTGTTCGCCTTCCGCTACGAGGACTTCACGCTGGAAGGCTACGACCCGCACCCGGCGATCAAGGCGCCGGTCGCGGTCTGAGCATGCCGGCCCAACCGCGGCTGTCGATGATTGTGGCCATGGCCCGCAACCGGGTCATCGGCGCCGACGGCAAAATTCCCTGGCACCTGCCGAACGAACTGCAGCTGTTCAAGCGGGTCACCATGGGCCACCACATCATCATGGGTCGCAAGACCTATGAATCCATCAACCGGCTGCTGCCCGGCCGCACCACGGTCATCGTCACGCGGCAAGCCGGTTACGCGATCAGCGGCGCCAAAATCGCGCACACGCTGGAGGACGCCATCGCGCAGTGCTCTGGCGACAGCGAGGTGTTCATCATCGGCGGCGGCGAACTCTACCGCGCGGCCATGCCGCTGGCCGACCGCATCTACCTGACCGTGGTCGACGCCGAACCCGCGGGAGACACCCGGATGCCCGAAGTAGACGCCGCGCAATGGCGCCTGCAGAGCACCGAACAGTTCCGCCGCGACGAACGCCACGCCCACGACTACCGGTTCGAGGTCCACGACCGTGTGGCGCGCTAGCGTCCTCGCACTGACCTTCGCCGCCGCCGGCGCGCTGGCCGCACAGACCACCGTCACACTGCAGGACCTGACCCTGCGCGCCGAGTCCGGCGACCGCGGGGCGATGCATGCGCTGGCCGAAAGCTACTACGCCGGCAGCAACGGCGCCGAGCAGGACTTTGCCCGCGCCGCCGACTGGTACCGCCGGCTGGCCAGATCCGGCGATGCCCGCGCGCAGACCAGCCTCGGCCTGATGTATGCACGCGGCTACGGCGTGCCGAAAAACCTCGCCGAAGCCCACCGCTGGTGGAATTTCGCCGCGATCCAGAACGACCCCGGCGCCCAGTACAACCTCGGCCTGACCTATGCCCGCGGCGAAGGCGTCGCGGCGGACCCCGAACGTGCCGCGCGCTGGTTCCGCGAAGCCGCGCGCCGCGGCCATGTCCAGGCACAGCACAACCTCGGCATGCTCTACCACGAGGGCAGGGGTGTGCCCAGAAACGCGCAACTGGCTTATTACTGGGTGCGCGTCGCGGCGCTGCAGGGCGACACCGTCGCCGCGGCCGCCGTGCCCGGGCTCAGCGCAGGGATGAGCGCAGCGCAGATTGCGGAAGCGGAAGCCGAGGCGCAGGCATGGATGGACAAGGTGAAAAAACTGGCGCCCTAGGCGCTCATTGCGCAAGCAGCGACACGAAGTCCTCGTACTTGTTGCCTGCGCCACGTGGAATTTCCGTGACCGGACACAGCGTGATGCGGAAGGGATAACCCAGGCAGGCCTGCAGCGCGGACACCAGCTGCGCGCCCTCCCCGCCGGCCAGCGGACGCCGCAACACCAGTCGCGCCTCGACATGGTCGAGCGCATCCTGCACCAGCTGGATCTGCAGGACCGGTGCGACTTCCCTCCAGCACTCCGACGGAAAACTCGGCCAGTGACGCACGCCGTCGGGGCGCACCACCATGTTGCGCTGGCGGCCCGCGATGTGGCGCAGCACCGAGAGACCGCGTCCGCAGGCGCAATCACCGCCGGCCACCGCATGGTCGCCATTCGCGTATCGCAGCAGCGGCATCGCGAAATTGTGCAGGGTCGACACCACGACCCGCCCGGTCTCCCCTGGCCGGCATGGCAGGCCCGCATCATCCAGTATCTCGACGATCAGGCTTTCGTCCTGCACGTGGTAGTGCTCGCAGGCCGGGCATTGCAGGGCGATGTAGCCCAGCTCCTCGGAACTGTAGCTGTCGACGATCTCGACGCCCCAGGCCTCGCGCACCAGGCCACGCGCATCCGCGTGCAGCATTTCGCCATAGCTGCGGACCTGGCGCAGCCGCGGCAGCCGCAGCTTCAGCTCGAGGCTGCGCTGCGCAAGCATGCGGATGTTGCTGGCGTAGGAAATCAGGTAATCCGGATCCTCTCGGGCCAGCCATTGCAGCTGCTCGTCGAGGTCTGCGGACAAACTGCGCACGGCCGAGGGACCGGTCCGGAACGCCGCGGTGGCCAGCCCCCAGTCGGGAAACTGCTGCTCGCTGGTCTTGCTTCGGATCGCCGCCAGCTTGCCGCCGAAATCACGACGATGCCAGAGATGGTCGCGCAGCAGAAAAGCCTGCCACAGCAGCTGCGTCCACGCGGTGCCGCGGGCAACGAGCGGACTGCCGGTGGAACCCGATGACTCGGTGGTTACCACGGCACCATGCCCGGGCGGCGGTGCGCGGCTGAACATGGCCTCCCCCGCCTCCTGCACATCGCGCCGCGTGCTGACCGGCAGTTGCCGGTACTGCGACCAGTCCGCAATGCCGGACGAAGTCCATGCGGCGAAGCGCCCGCGGTAATACGGCACGGTATTCACGGCATGGCGGAACACCGCGGAAAACTGCCGCAGCTGCTGCTCCCGCAGCCATTCCGCAGGCCACCACTGCGACTGTCCGAACTGGAACTGCAATGCCAGCTGTTGCGCCGCGCGGTCATCCGGCACCGCCGGCCAGACGACGCCGTCCACCGCGGAACGGATCATGTCCGGCAGGTCCGGAACGGTTGGCGGATTCGCTGAAAAGGCCGGTGAAGACACGGGGGAACGAAGCAAACGTGGAAACAAATCGCTGAGCGGGTTTTCAGTGTAGCACCCGTGCACCGCGCCACCGTCGGTTAAGATGCGGGCTTCCGCGCAACGCCGACACCGCTTCTTCATGCATCGCTACGACGAACCGCTTGAACTGAGCGCACCCATAGCCTGGCAACTGGCCGCCGCCCATTGCCGCACCGACCCTGCCACCGGCGTGTCCTGCGCATGGCACCACGGCCTGTGGCAGGTGCTGAGGCTGATGGGCCTGGTCGGCACCGCCGCGCGCCGCGGCGGTTTCTACCGCCACGAGATCGGCAGGGCGGCGGGTGATGGTCCATTCCGCATCCTGGTTTCCGGAACATCCGACACCGCGATGCTCGCGCTGGCGGCGCAGGCCTGCGCAGGCAGGCCGGTCGCCCCGGAAATCACCGTGCTCGACATCTGCGAGACACCGCTGCGGCTGAACCAGTGGTACGCGGAACGCAACGGGCTGTCGATTGCAGGGGTGCGCGCCGATTTTCTCGACTACGATCCGGCACAGCGCTTTGACCTGGTCTGCACCGATTCCTTTCTCGGCCGCTTCCCGCACGATCTGTGGCCGCTCGTCGCCGCGCGCTGGCATGCGCTGCTGCGGCCGGGCGGAACGCTGCTCACCGCCAGCAAACTGGCGCCCAACAGCCGCCCGGGCCAGCGTATCGTGTTTTCCGCCAGTCAGGCCGCGGCCTTCCGCGATGCCGTACGCGCACGCATGCTCGAACCCGGCGCACCGGCCGGCCTTGACCCGGACCGGGTCACGCAGGCCGCGGAACAGTACGCGCGATGCCAGTGCAACCATCCGCTGCGCTCGGCCGGGGACATGCAGGCGCTGCTGGAAAATGCCGGCTTCGCCATCACCCGCCTCACGCCGTACGCGCACACTGCGGGCCACACCGCGGGTGTCCAGGCGCCCTCGATGGCGGCCGACACCACATTCCTGCAGGTGGTCGCGGTCAGACCCTGAGCCGCCGCGGCAAGGCCTCAGCGGACGGTAGCGGCGACTTCGGAGATGAAATCCTCAAACTTGCCGCCGGGGCCGCGCGGAATGGATGCGCAGTAGCTGAACTCGATGCGGAAGCCCTCCGGCGCCCGCGACAGCAACTGCCGGCGCAGGCGCTCCTCGCTTGCGGCATCCAGCGGCGCATCGACCACCAGCCGAGCCTCGATCAGGTCATGGGATTTCTGCACCAGCTGGTGCTGGCGGATGCCGAGCTCGGTGGACAGGCCGCGCAGTCCGAACGACGGCCAGTAACGCCGGCCGTCAGCCAGCACCAGCATGTTGCGCATGCGGCCGAGGATGCGGTTGATGACCGGCAGGCCGCGGCCGCAGGCACAGGGGCCGCCGGCTTCGGCAAGGTCGCCGATTTCGTAGCGGATCAGCGGCATCGCGAAATTGTGCAGCGTGGTGACGACGACACGGCCGGTCTGCCCCGGTCCGCAGGCGCGCCCCCCGTCGTCGATGACTTCGACCACCAGGGCCTCGGACATCGCGTGATAGTGCAGTCCCTCTGGGCACTGCAGCGCCATGTAGCCGCATTCGTTGGAGGAATACATGTCGACCACCTCGACATCCCAGGCCCTGCGGCAGAGTTCGCGCACTTCCGGTGTCAGCGTCTCGCCGCGGCTACGGACTTCGCGCAGTCCCTGCAGCCGGATGCCGTGCCGGATGCAGTGTTCGGCAAGCGCGCCGAGGTTGGTCGGATGCGACAGCAGGTAGTCCGGCCGCTGGCGCTGCAGCCAGCGCAGCTGCGACGCGACATCCTGATCGACCGGCAGCGTCGATGCCGGGCCGGTATGGAGCAGGCCCTCGGTCGCGGCGCCCCAGTTGCCGCCTTCGGCCTCCTTGACGCCCTGGCGGATCGCCGACAGCTTGGCGCCGGGGTCGCGCCCGTGCCAGGCATGCTCGCGCAGCGTGAAGGCTTTCCAGTACAGCTGGTCGAGGGCGGTACGCAACACGCGCACCGGCATGCCGGTCGAACCGGAAGTCTGCGCCACCGCAGGCGCGCCGTGCTGCGCAACCGGTGCGGTGCTGGCAAGATCGGCAAACTGCTCCTGCAGGTCGCGCCGCGTCAGCAGCGGAAAACGCATGAAGGTCTCCCAGTCGAGCGGAGTTCCGCCATCCCACGCCCCGTGCAGATGCCGGCGGTAGTGGGGCACGGTGGCCAGGGCATGCCGGGCCACACGCTCAAGCTGGCGCAACTGGGCGGCGCGCAGCCTTTCCGGCGAGAGCCATTGCGTATGCTCAAGCTGGAACAGCAGCGCGAGCACCTGCGTCTGCGCGGGTTGCGGCAACGATGGCCACAGCACCCCGGGCAGGCCGCTGATAATGGCCCAGGGTGGCGGTTTCATTAATATTTGTTTAAAAACAAATACTTAAAGAAATCTAGCTGCCGCTGACGCAATCGACAAAATAACGCAGGCCACCGTTGCTGGTGTCGGACACCAGGCCGTGGATGTCGGTTTCGAATCCGGGGAACTGCTGGTTGAAGGTGCGGGCGAACTGGAGGTAGCGCACGATCGTGGTGTTGAAGCGCTCGCCCGGAATCAGCAGCGGGATGCCAGGCGGATACGGCGTCAGCAGCACGCTGGTGACGCGCCCTTCCAGCTGGTCGATGTCGACGCGCTCGATCTGGCGATGCGCCATCCGCGCCCAGGCCTCGCCCGGCGGCATCGCCGGCTGCATGTCCGAGAGATACATCTCGGTGGTCAGCCGCGCGATGTCGTGCGCCTTGTAGACGCCGTGGATCTGGTCGCAGAGATCCTTCAGCCCGATCTTTTCGTAACGCGGATACTTGGTCAGGAATTCGGGCAGGACGCGCCACAGCGGGCGGTTGTTGTCGTAATCGTCCTTGAACTGCTGCAGTTCGGTGACCATCGTGTTCCAGCGGCCCTTGGTGATGCCGATGGTGAACATGATGAAGAAGGAATAAAGGCCGGTCTTCTCGACAATGATGCCGTGCTCGGCGAGGTACTTGGTCACCACCGCGGCCGGGATGCCGCTTTTCGCGAACTTGCCGGTGACATCGAGGCCCGGAGTGATCACCGTCGCCTTGATCGGGTCGAGCATGTTGAAGCCCGGCGCAAGGTTGCCGAAACCGTGCCAGCGCTCCGAGGGCCGCAGCATCCAGTCATCGCGGTTGCCCACGCCCTCGGCCGACAGGCGCTCCGGCCCCCAGACCTTGAACCACCAGTCCTTGCCGAATTCGGCGTCGACCTTGCGCATCGCGCGGCGGAAGTCGAGCGCCTCCATGATCGATTCCTCGACCAGCGCGGTGCCGCCCGGCGGCTCCATCATCGCCGCGGCGACGTCGCAGGAGGCGATGATCGCGTACTGCGGCGAGGTCGAGGTATGCATCAGGTAGGCCTCGTTGAAGGTGTCGTAATCGAGCTTGCGCGTCTCGCTGTCCTGCACCAGGATCTGCGAGGCCTGCGACAGGCCGGCGAGCAGCTTGTGCGTCGACTGCGTCGAAAAAGTCATCGACTCCCTGCAGCGCGGCCGGTCGCGGCCGATGGCGTGCATGCCGTGGTAGAACGGATGGAAGGTCGCGTGCGGCAGCCAGGCCTCGTCGAAGTGCAGCGTATCGATCTTGCCGTCGAGCATTTCCTTGATGGTGTCGACGTTGTAGAGGATGCCGTCGTAGGTGCTCTGGGTGATGGTGAGGATGCGCGGCTTCGACTTCGACTTCGCGGCAAAGGGATTGGCGCGGATCTTCTTCTCGATGTTCTCCCAGCGGAATTCCTCGAGCGGGATCGGGCCGATGATGCCGAAGTGGTTGCGTGTCGGGGTCAGGAACACCGGTACCGCGCCGGTCATGGTGATCGCGTGCAGGATCGATTTGTGGCAGTTGCGGTCGACGATCACCACGTCACCCGGCGCCACGGTCGAATGCCAGACCATCTTGTTCGAGGTCGAGGTGCCGTTGGTGACGAAGAACAGGTGGTCGGAGTTGAAGATGCGCGCGGCGTTCTGCTCGGACGCCGCCACCGGGCCCGAGTGGTCGAGCAGCTGGCCGAGTTCGTCGACCGCGTTGCAGACGTCGGCGCGCAGC
>VFQT010000139.1_pt1 | contig 114212 bp, 138 predicted proteins | sample 3512381 | NCBI WGS metagenome assembly VFQT01 (sample SAMN10412376, study PRJNA504923) | tailings metagenome | isolation source: Relicate 2 Philex TSF3 active mining site | place: Philippines: Tuba, Benguet | collected 2017-08-29
TTTTAGTAATATTGAGTTATGGCTTTGAATAAAAAAAATTGAAATACTTTTTAAGAGCAAAGTCTGCGTCATAAGTATTATCATTTATTAAGTTTAAACTATCAATTGTTAAGATGTCCTACGCCTGCGCTGAGAAGTATAGCTCTGAAGTCAGAGATTGCTCTGAATATAGAGAGCGTATTGTGTCTGCTTTACAGCTACTTGACCCGCAAAAAGTGAAGGAAATAGTGAAGGCAAAATCGGAGGAAAATAAAGCCAGAAAACAAGCCGAAATGGAGGCCAAAAAGCAAGCAAGACAAGCACAAAAAGAGGCTTATAAAATTGCAAAGGAGCAAGAAAAGGCGCAAAAATTGAGGGAAAAGGAGATTCAAAGGGAGATGAGAATACTCGAAAGGCAACGCGAGAGAGAGGCGAAAAAACAGCAAAAAAGCCTAAAAAAGAGAACAAAGCAGGAACCTTGGCCTCTTTCTGACGATTTCGATACTCCAGTTGAAACTCAAATTGTTCGAGTGAAGCGCATTACTGCTGAGGGCAAACATGTTGCAAAGGGCACTCCTGGAGGCGATTACTTGCTTGACATTGATAACAATGTTTACTGTGCAAATAAACGTGAAATCGTTGGTAAATGGTCTAAAATGGAGGAAAGAATTGTATTTAATAGGTAAGTATATCCACTTTTAAAAAAAGTGGAGCAAAAATATATATTTGTTTATAGGGGGCTGCATTTAAGCGGAAGTTGACATAAGTTAACCCCATTTTTTACTTCATATATTTTCCCCTTATAAATTTTTAGTATTATTGGTTTTGCTTTCATATTATATGTAGTGGAAAAAAAATTGAAATGCTTTTAAAGTCGCACATTTGAAAGCATAACAACAACATATTATTAAGATTTTAAAATTAATACTCAACACTCAACTTAACACAATGGAACAATTCCAAGACGTCAATACTATTCAGACCAGAAACGAATTAACAGACATTTGGAACTACTGGGTCGCTAGAAAAAATTTGATTAAGTCAAAGGTCAATTCCGAACAAGAAAGCAAAGAAATAGCTGATTATCTTAGAGAATTGAAAAAACGCGATGAGGAATTAATAAGCCAGAACCGCTCAAATGCTGCCAAGGCACGCGCTGCCAAAAAAGAAGCCGAAAGGTTAGCTGAAAAAGCCAAAGAACGCGAATATCAAGAATCTCTTGTTCAAATTGCTGAAGACGTCAGAATACATAACGAAAATAAAGCTCGAGTTTCTTCAGAAATCGATAACGTATATGTTCAAATAAAAATCTGCGAAGTAAAAATGCAGAAATACGCTGACGAAATTGGATTGACTGCACTGAAAGAACAACTAAATAACCTTCAAAAAGAATTGAAAAAACCAATAAAAACTTGCTGTAAACATCGTAATAAATACGAGCGCCAAGGCAGCATTTCGCACGGCTACGGAGAATTCACACGATTTTGGAAATGCACTGACTGCGGACATACTTGGGACGATTAAACATTTATATTGTATTTATTTGTATTTATTTGAATATTTTGTAATTAACTCACATACTTTTGCTCCACTTTTATTTAAAAGTGGAAAAAAAATTGAAATACTTTTTTTACTCAGAATGAAAAGCATAAGATTATAGATTTATCAACGTTTCAAACAACAATTAATAAGTAAGAATGCCTTGCAATATTTGCTTCAACGAGTATTCTAATGAAGAGTGTGAAAATAAATGCCGTCCTGTTACGTGTGGATTTTGCGACTTTACCGCTTGTAATAACTGCTGCGAAACATATATTTTGGATCAAACTGTTCCCAAGTGTATGAATGCGGCATGTGGCAAGGATTGGAGTCGCAAGTTTATGCGTGCGCAGTTAGGCGGCGCATTTATGACTGGAAGGTTTAAAACACATATGGAGGATGTTTTGTATGAGCGCGAAAAGAGTTTGATGCCCGCAACGCAGCCTCTTGTTGAAGGCGAAGTTAAGAAAAATAAGCTGCAAAAGGAAAAATCTGAACTGACCAAACAAATTAAGGAACTCCAAAGTCAAATTGATGAACTAAAAAGTAGAAGAGATGAAATTGATTATGAAAAAAATCGTTTAAATCGCAATACAGATAGTTCCAAGCCAAAAGAGAAAATTCATTATGTTCGCGCTTGTCCTGCGGTTGGATGCCGTGGTTTCTTGAATTCGCAGTTTATTTGCGGTCTTTGCGATGCGAATGTATGTAAGAGTTGCCACGAAATTATCAACGTAAATTCCGCCTCAGAACACGTGTGTAAGGAGGAAAACGTGGCTACCGCTCAGCTACTAGAAAAGGAAACTAAGCCTTGCCCTGGCTGCCAAACTAGAATTTTCAAGATTTCAGGTTGCGACCAAATTTGGTGCACTCATTGCCATACCGCATTTAGTTGGAGAACTGGTGCTCGCGAAACTGAAATTCATAATCCTCACTATTATGAGTGGAGACGCGCAAATGGCGAGCGAAATGTTCTGACTGAGGCAGAGGGAGTTATTCGAGTTGGTTGCCATGACAATACCCTTAATCATCGCACTTACGACCAACTAGATATGGCTGTGAGAAATAATTGTCATACTAATTTGCGTTGGCTCGAACAAGATGCTTATAGTACATATAGTAAAATTGCCAAGTATGACCCAAATTATAAAAATATGTCTGACATTATTAGACATTTCGTTCATAATCATGAGTATGAACTCAATAAATTTAGAAGCGATATTACTAAGAACAACGAGAAGTGGCGAATTCAGTTCTTGTCAAATGAAATTACGGAGGAAAAATTTAAGACAATGATTCAGCGAAATGACAAAAAGAGCAGAAAGGAAGGAGAAATTTACGATATTTTGCAATTTGCGGAAACAACTATGGTGGATATTGTGTATAGAATGATTGACGACCTGTCAAAATCAAGAAATGGTAATCATAAATTTCAGGAATTGTATAAGGAAATTGAAGGATTGAGAGAATACTGCAATAATACGTTCAAGGAAATTTCAGAGACTTATGACTGCGTAGTACATTATTTTAATGAAACCTTCAGCTTTCTGTAAACAATAATAGGAAAAAATAAAAAAAATAGAAATTTAGGGCGTAATAAAAATTTTTTTCATAATAAAATTGAAATAAGTTATCATATTACAAATAAATACAAACAATAAAGAATGACTTCCGTGTTACAAACTGAAAATTCCGCATTAATATTGCATACAATTGATGATGAAATTTGCCAACTAATTAGCAACTGCGTTCAAGTGGTGGATCCAGAATTAATTGTAAATCCAGAAATAATTGTATATGGCAAAGTATGTAACCAAAATCGCAGCATTGGATTTTATTCCGATACATCTATTGGCTATTATTATAGCGGTAAATTGGCCGCATCAAAACCAATGCATCCGTGTTTGCGAGAACTATTAATATATATAAATGATAAGTTTGATTATAATTATAATGGTATACTTATAAACAAATATAATGGCGGCGAAGATTATATTGGTAAACACTCAGATGATGAAAAAGGACTCGATTCAAAAGTCGGTGTTGTTGCTATATCATATGGAGCAGTTAGAAAATTTCGAATTCGCGACAAAATAACAGGCAAAATCGCGATTGATGTGCCGACAGAACCAAATAAAATTATACAAATGGCTGGCGATTTTCAAAAGGAATTCACACACGAAATACCAGTTGAAAAGAAGGTAAATGGTGTGCGATATTCATTTACATTTAGAAAGCATTTGACTTAATTATTCTTTATTAATTTAACAAATAAAATTGAATTAACTTATTTTACATTTAAAATAAGCATTAGAATACTATTGAAAACTACTGTTTAAACTTATTTATTTAAAAGATGTCTCTCTTTGATAACACTTATCCTTACACCGCAAATGTCAAATTTAACCCTGATTATATTGAAGAAGTCTATAATAATGTTGGTGTAGCTTTAATGCTGGATTTTTATGATACTAAACGAGAAGCCTGCTTAGATGATTATAAAGTTACTATATTTGATAAAAATATTGAAGTGCGATTTCGTGAACTTGACAGACCATTAATCAAGGAAATTATGGATATAATTTGTGATTCTGTAAATGGCGAAAACTTTGAATGGTGGGTATATGACAGCGTTAATAACGCAGTAGTATTGGAGGAAATGAAGCCTTCCATATGCAACAATTTTGTAAAGCCAATAGAAAATGTTCCTCATATTGGATTAGGATTTCACAATCCAGAATATTTAAATGAGAAAAGCGACGAAGTCGTAGTCGTAGAAAAAAAAGAAGAAGTAAAGGATGTTCCATTAAATGAGTATAATGATTTGGAAATTGCAAGATGCTTAGAAAAAAATGGTTGCGAAACAAAATTTCAAAGCGACATTTGGAAATTTACATATGATCCAGAAGACCCTTGTCTATACAGATTTTCATACGGAACATTTGAAAACTGCACCATTCCTTTATATTCATTTCAATTTACAGAAAAAGAGCCGCTTACTATTCAACGGGCTACCTTTTCCAATGTTAATTTCAAAAAGTGTCGTTTTCTACACGTAATCTTCATAAACTGCTCGTTTATTAATTGCGATTTCACAAATGCCGCAATTCAACATTTAACATTTGATTCTTGCTTCAATGAAAATACAAACCTTGATTTTCCAAATGTATATATTGTATAATTTATATTTAATTTAATTATTAATTAATAAAAAAATTGAAATACTAATTTTTTTATTTACTATAAAGCATAAGAACTAACTATTGTATTATTCGTAAAATGAACGCTACTTTTATTGACAACGCCAAAGAGACTGCTAAGGTTAAGGTGGGTAATTGGATGCTAATTATTATCAGTTATTTTATTTATGTATTCAACTACAAGAGATGGGCTGCATATATTGATGATTTAATTAAGAAGTATAATATAAAGACAACTTGTGCTGAAAAAACTAATATCGACTACTCGAAAATAAACTTGTCGGAGTGTAAAATTCCAGAAAATTTCAAGCCTATGACGCTAAATGAAGTTGCTGCGGCGCTATTGCCTAAAGAAGTGCCCTTGGCTGAAAAAGAGCCATTGGATGAAGAGACTAATGATGAAGAAATTAAAGACGAAGATAGAGACGTAGATGAATGGTATTATTTAAGTAATGATGCTAAAAGATATAAGGGCGAGTGGAAAAATGGAAAACCAAATGGTAAGGGCACAATGGAATTTATAAAAAACAAGGCAACAGACTTCAACGGAGATCTATTAAAAGAAACTACTGTTATTGAATGTACCTTTGTAGACGGACTAGCAAACGGATATGGCAGACAAATTTTCGAGAGAAAATATGAAAAAATGGTGCCTTATTATGAAGGCAATATTAAGAATAATAAGCAGCATGGATATGGTGAGTATTATTACGGAACTGGCGACTATTACAAGGGCGAATTTAGAGATGGTAAGTTTAACGGTCAAGGCATTGATTACGAGCACAAATATAATAAGACTTTTGTCGGCGAGTTCTATAACGATGGAAAACTAAAGGGTAAGTGGGTAAGTGGAGAGGTTGAATTTAAGAAGCCACAAGAAGTATTCGATAGTGAAGATTGGGATGAGTTAAATCAAAGGGTATTTGATAATGATAATACGAGAATGAATCAGTTTGAGAAAGAATTTAATAAGAAAAATGAGTAAATTTTATATATTTGTATTTTGTATTTTGTATATTTTAAGGCTGCAGTAAGCGTAAGTTGCCCCTAAGGGTATCCTTTTTTTTATACTTAATAAGGTTTAAATAAAATTTAGATTAGTTATAATACACTATTTTTGCTCCCATATTTATATGTTGCGATTTTAAAAAAAAATTGAAATGCTTTTTCTTTCAATAATGTAAATCATAAACATATAATTTAACCCCAAACACCAAAGTTTATACTGTAAAGATGCCCGTTACTACTAGAAGTCAACAAAAGATGAAGGAAACTAATACAAATACCAATACAATCAATAAGATTGTTGTAAATCCAGATGAAACCAAGTATTTTAAGATAAAGGATAGTTTTATTGCAAAGATAAAGAAGACATTGTCGGATTGCGAGTCCGCAGTTGGAAAAGCAAATAAAATGCGAGAATGCAAAAATGTAATGAAACGTAATAGTTATGATTTACCTTATTTATTAGAAAAGTCAAAATTGTATGATAAGAATTGTTGGCAAAAATATGCGGTCACTGTTTACAATAAGTGCATTGAATTTGATAACGAATATATATTAAACAAGGGTTGGCCTGAACTGGATCAAGAATTGATTCGCGAATTTGTTAGCGAATATCAGTTCACCAAGAAAATAGTTACAAATCATATTAAATCTGTTGATATTAATACACTTACAAACGAAGAACATAAGCAACTTGTAACTGCCGCTAAAAAGGCTATTGAAACCGCGGAAAAAGGACGCTATTACAACAATAAACGAAATATTCCAGTTGTCGATTATACAGGTATGGATACTATTGAACCTGAATCCGAATATGACGGCATAACTGATATTTGGTATGACTATTCTTATAGTTACGACTCAGATTATGAGCCTGAAGAGGAAGAGGAAGAGGAAGAGGAAGAGGAAGAGGAAGAAGATGTAAAGGAGGAAGTTAAGGAGGAAGCAGTAAATACCATTCAGCCTCAGCCTAAAAAAATTATTAAAAAGATTATTAAGAAACCTGTATGCGAAGGAGTAAATATAACTGCAGATGTAGATGCTAAAATAATAAAGATTCTTGATAATTCTGAGACAAAATGCGAAGATAATTCTGATTCAGATTATGAACTTGTATCTAAATATAAAGAGTATGACGGGTCAGACGAAAAGATAAATATAGCATTAGCAAAAACATTTGAAGCAATTAGAAGGGCGCGCGAAGAAAAATTATAAAGAAAGCAATTTAAAGAATATAAAAATAATATATTTACAATAAGATGATGAAAATATATTATACAAAAATACAAAATTTATTTAGTGTGACAAAGAGAGAAACAAAAATTTTTTTTGGTAATGAAGTAAATGTAAAAGTTACCAGTTTAAAAGATGACCCAAATAAAGATGCAATTATGTGGATAAAAATTAAGTCGCCTGCAGACAATTACTACAATCAAATTAACTATACAAATGACTTTAAAATTAGCGTTTATAATAAATAATGTAATTAATTATTAAATATAATTATTTTCTTTCAACAAGACAGTAATTTAATCCATATTTATTTAATTTTTGTTTTGATTCTTCTGAACTGTGCCAATTTAAATTTTCAAATTCAAACCAATAATATTTATTTGTATTTAAATCAAAAACCCAATTATCCATAGTTTGCAATGGATTAAAAATATTACTACCAACACTTTTATAACCAATATCCATAAATTTTAAATTTTTATTATTTACAATTAAATATTTAATACAAAGCAATCTTAGTTTTTCTTCATCACTAATTCCACGATTATATTTATTACTAAATTTTTGAATAGGTTTTTCATAATCATTTCGTTTCATATTTAAAATTTGAATTAATTCTTGGTCGGTTAATTTATAATAATATTGCGGATTTTGCAGTTTAAACATAAGTTCTGTTTCTTGTTTGAATTTATCTAAATTTAAATCGGATTTTCTGCCTTCATATTCAGTATAAGTATAACTCCAATTATTCATATTTATTATTTTATTTATTATTTATTATTTTATTTAACGTAATAATAAATAAATTATTTTTTAAGTGTGTGCTTTCGCTTTTTATTATTGCGTTTTTTTGTTCTTTTCTTTTTATTTTTTCTTTTTGAAACGTAGTAGTCGCTTCGCTTTAATATACAGTCGCTTCGCTTGGAACCTCCCATAATAAAATACATATTAAATGGCTCATTACTTCTTCTATCCAGTTCATTTAAATAGCCATCAATTGCGTTTGGATCTACAATCGTAAAATAAACTAATTCATTGGGTTGAAAGGTTTGAGCTCCTATTTTAATATCATTTAAATTATATGGAACTAAAAAGAGAGAATCCATAATAAAATTATATAATAGCAATTCTTCTTTACTTATTGTGGTAAGTGATTTATTAAATAAACCATTAATTTTAACTATTGAATCCATAAATTCATTATATTCCATAACTCGTAAAACGGGCATTCTTCTATGTGAAATATGAGCCCATGAATCACTAATAATTACATAATCATTACATCTAGTTATAAATCCAAAATGCTCTATCATTTCATTTTCGGTTTTAAGCATAAATAAATAACCCGTATTATTATCTAATCTCATATTTATTGCGTCTGTTTTCCATTCTAATACTTCCCATTGGTGCGGCTCATCGTGGACGTTTGGTATATCAACACCATATAAATCAGCAATATTATTTCGCGTTTCCACATACTTTTTTGAATCAGACGCATAGCCTGTAAACATTTTATAAAACACATTTGCAATACTATACATTTGCATAGGTTTACTTGAATTTTCCAGTCCAAATCTGTCGCTAAAAAAGCGGTCATAATCAACTTCAAAGCATAAATAATTATAAATATACATAAACGGCGCAAATTGCCCGCAACAACTCCAGCCTCGATTTAAACGCACACATTGACTGCATTCTGTATCTATTTGTGATATATAACTTTGTATTTCATCGATTTCAAATAATCTATATAAACAATCCATCAAATCGCATTCCGTTCTATCAACAGTAACATTAAGTTCTTTATTAGATAAGTTGGTTTGTTTAACTACCTTATCAATTACGTGATGTAAGTCGTAACTATCTAAAAATGGCACATAATATGTTAAACTAAATTGCAGTTCGGGATTTTTCGGATTATAATTAAACTTGACCTTTTGACAGGTTTCTAATTGTTTATGAATATATTCTTCATCAAAAGTAATATCATTTGGTAAAGGTACGTCGTCAATATTTTTGTTATTAATCCAAAATGTTTCAAGTTCTAATTTATCTCCGTTATAAATGGAACCAAAATTGTTTTTCTTACCATTTACAATTTTGCCAACATAGCGCTTATTATTTCCAATGTCAACCTCATAGTATCCTGTTAATTGCGGATTTGCTTTCACTTGTTCTAATGTTATTTTTGGATAATTTGACATATATTATATAAATAATATATTTTTATCTATAATTATTTTATAAATGGCTTATAAATTTAAGAACTTTACTAGAAATCCTATGAAACATAAATTTACTGGCGAGTTTAACTTTGAAGGGGCAGTGTATGAATATACTCTTTATGTGCCAGATTTTGATGCTGATCTAAGAAATGAAATCTCCGACTATTTTGGAAATAGAATGCAAAATGGTAGTCCTTGTTTAGGTGTTACTAAAGCGGATTTTGAAGAATATATAGATAATGGTTACGTTAGTGCATATATAATAGTCAATCAAAAAGGAAATGATGAAAAGGCATCTGGAACAATACAAGTTACAGACCATTGTTTTGATAGTAAAAATCAAAAATTTGATAATGCATATGCTTGGATTAATGATTTATGTAAAATTGAAGGTCCTTCAAGGGTTAAATCAAAAGCAGTAGGTGCGTTAATGTATTTTATGGAGCAATTAACAGTTCAAAATTTAGAAAAACCCGACATTTATTTATTTGTTGATAGTAAAGACATTAATAATAAATTAGGTTTAATGAAATTATATAATGAAAAATATGGATTTACAGATAATTCAGAAGCCAATGATAAAATGTGTCCTAATAATACTGCAGGAGATACATTAATTACAATGAAAAAACCAAACTTAGTTGCAGATACAAGTAAAATAAATTTTGCATTTTTAAGAAGAAGAAGTGGTGGTTCTAAACGTAAAAGACGTAGTAACAAAAAAACAAAAAGAAGAAGAACAAGACGATATAAAAAGTAAAAAAATTTATAATTTTATATATTTTTTTAATTTTTATTAAATTATTTTTTAATACGAATCATATCCTTCCTCATCATATGAGTCATAAACAGTTTCTTCTTCATTGTCATCTTTCTCTGGATAATCCCATAGTTCATAATTACAGTAATCGTCTTTTGAACTAATATATACATTATTTTTGTGCTCCTTTGAAATATATGTTTCCTCAACATAGCAATTGTCAAATGTTATTTTGATTATTGATGACTGATTAAAATAACAATTAATAAACGCACAATCCTTAAAATAAACATTAGTAAAAACACAATTTTCCCAATTAATATATTCAAATCTTGCACCTCTAATTACTAATGGCGATTCTTCAGTAAAACAGAAAGTTCTATGACGTATCGAACAGTTGGTATAATTTTTATACGAAAAGCGAAAAACCTCATCAGTATTTGTTGTCGTATTACTTTCTTTCCAAATGGCAATTTCTTCGTCTGTTGGGTTACGTTCAAGTTTTGTAAGATAATTAGTAATATCAACATCATCCATATCTTTAAGCGATTTTTCTTCTTCACTGCTGCTGCTACATACACTACTATTTTCTTCTTCCATTAACCCGTTAAGTGTATCACACGTAATATCAATCATATCAATAGTTTGTCTTAATTGACCTTCGCTGATATTTTGTCTTATATTAGCAATATGACTACTATGAATTACTGAAGTTACAATAATCTTGTTAAAGAACTCTCCAACCTTATTTTCAGGCGTGCAGTTATTATATATGCTTATAGAATTGTTAAATATTTCCCTATAAACATTAAACACTTTATCACAATATTCAGTTGGAGGTAACTTAGCATCAATGCTATCAAACAAATTACTATAATACTCAATAGTATTAGATTGCTCGAAATAACTGTTGAATCCAGACATTGTTATATAATTAATGATTTAACTTTAATATATTAAAAGCAATTCAATTTTTTTATAAATAAATAAAACAATATAAATATAGCAACCTTTAAATTTATAGTAATATGAACTACAAATTTAAAAATACATTTTCTTTTATAGAACGACAGAAGGAAAGCAAACGTATAATGACTTTATATCCAGATAAAATACCAGTTATATGTGAGCGTTCAGAATTAGCCGATTCAGATTGTCCTATCATAGATAAAAAAAAGTATCTTGTGCCAAGAGGTTTAACGGTAGGACAATATATACATATAATTAGAAATAGATTAAGGCTGCCTGCAGAAAAGGCGCTATATTTATTTACTCAAGGCACTATACCAGCATCTTCTTGTATGATGGAAACTATTTATGATTGTTATTGTGATGATGATGGGTTTTTATATATGGTTTATACATTTGAAAACACCTTTGGATAAGCGGAGCGACTGATAAGCCGAAGGCAACTGTGTAAGCGGAGCGACTGATAAGCCCTTTTACCTTTTCTTATCAGACTTCATATTATTTCTAAGAGCGAAGAAGCTTGTTATATATTTCATAATTAGAGAGATAAATAAATATGTGGATACATTTTTATCGCATAAATTATTTTTATATGCAAAACTCCAAAAGACAACACCGCCCAAAATATTCCAAATTAAATGAAACACCATAAATATAAGTGAAAACAAATTAATTACAGCAATTATGCAGCTATTATATGCGTCGCTATTTTCACTTGATATAAAGCAGCTTGAAGTAATTAGCAATGTTAATGCGGATATACCAACCAGCGCACTTACCATCATATATGTTTTCAAATTTATACTTAAAGAAGGCGGATATTCTTCCACGCAACTATCATCGTTCAGTCCAAAATATAAGTCGCATATAATAATTGGACTACAAATTATAACAATAATTATAGTCATAAGAATTTTAATTATTGTTTCCGTCGTTTTTTCATTTCTGCTTCTTGAATTTTCAACACTTCTTAAGATACTTCGCACTTCTGCTAAATCCTTATCATTAAGAGTCGCATTTTTAAATGCTTTTCCCTCTTCAACATCAGGAACAATATGGCGATAACTACTATTTGAGTTTGATTCAGTCATTTCTCTACAAGTTTAATTCTATGGTTTTCGTTTCATTGGAGTTTTCCGACTCAATTTTTTTTGTTTCTGAGTTTTTAATTAAAGCGGAACCGCCATTCTTCTCTCGAATGAGAAAAAAACGCTTATATTTTTTTACGCCGTCTAACGTATAACCATTTGACTTTCTAATGGGCTCCATTTTATATCCGTGAATGTTAAACATTTGTCTTACTAAATTTAAAAGCGGCCATTTTTGCGTTTTATCGGCACCTTTTTGCAGGCTGGTTAAAAAAGAAGAGCTATAAGATTGCTTCAACTTTGGTATTAATTTTTTAACTTCTTCATATTTTGCATCACATATTAATTGGTCTCTTTCTATAAGTAAACCTTTGGCGTCTTCTAATTTTTCAACGTGAATTCCAATTTCACTAAGGACGAAAATAATTTCATTTTCAATTTCCATTTTTATAAATAAATATTATATTTCTATATTTATATTTTCAAGAATATCTTCTTCATATTCTTCCATTCGCGTAATTAAATTAGCATTATTGCTATAATAAATGGCTTTTGGTTTAAATGTGTATAATTTTGCCTCTGCATTTACAAAAGTTGCATTTTCAGTGTTAGGCTCCCACCAAAGAAACTTCCAAATGGTGCCATTCATTTGAATAACAGGACCATCACCACCTAAGAAGTTAAGTCCGTACATACCATAATTTCCGCTACTATGCTTCTTAAATTTATAACTTCTTAAATAGGCTACTTGCTTTTTTATAAGTGGGTTCATTTTTGTAAATGAAATGATGTTATTATGTATTTTATAACATTTGTATTTTAATATAAAAGTATTTCAATTTTTTATTTAAATATAATAAATGAATATCAATATTGAAGCGTATAAACCAAATAAAACTATTGAAGTCCAAGCGCAAAGTATTAATTCAACAACCGATTTGCGTAATGCTATCTACATTCAAACAAACGAACAAACAAACGAAGATAGATATATGCAGGAAAAAGAATTTAAATTAAGACAAGAATTTAATGAATTTATATATGATTATTATGGAAAAAGGGGTTGTAAATTAGATCCATATATTAAAAATAAACTATGGGAAACATTTAAATTTGAAAAAAAGAGAGAAGAAAAAAGTATTTTTAATTATTTATCTAATTGGTGGGAAAATATTGAAGACAAATATTTTTTATAATTTTTAAAATTAATTTTAAATACTAAACTCAGGAATACTATATTTTTCTCCGTCTTTAACATATTTCGCAATAATCTTCGGATTTACTTTATTACTAATAATATCCTCCGCTTGATACACATTATTATTTTTGTCAATATAATAAATAATACCTTGAATATCCTGCGCATATACCTCCACCTTTTGCGTGGTATTTTTTGGCTCCGTTTGCGCATCCACAATTCCGTGTGGTGTGCCCTTTAAATGTGTACCGCAATATTCCGACCCATCCTTACGTCTACGAGTGCATTGTTCGCAGTTCGCCCTCTTCGCACAACAGCGATCAAAGATTGGCACGAAATTCTTAACGCGCTTTCGCTTTTGAAAGTCCTCCTTGTTAAATGATAAGCGGTCATAATCGTAAATATATTGTAGCAACTGACTAACCTGTTCGTTTTTATGCATATCCATAGAAGTAGCCTTCTCTCGAATGCTATCCTTGAAGGATGTAATATATGATTCTACCTTTTTGTTTAAGCGTCTTTCCATATTGTTTTAATGCTAATATATATATTGTTATTTCTTTAAATCAATTTTTTAATATATTAGAAAAAACAACTTAAAGCGAATAAACTAAGTCAAAAAACCAGCACCTATAAGACACCCACATCCAATTATTACAATTGCACTTAATGTTTCGGCTTCTTCTTCTTTTTCTAATTTCATAGCTTTAATATCATTACGCATAGCATTTATATTTTTATTCATAATTTCTAATTCTTTCATAATTTTAGAAATATCTTCAACCTTAGGACTATTATGGCTATGATCGAATCGTTGATAAATTCGATTTCCATTAAACCTTATTTTTCTTACTGCATTTCTTAACATTTCGTTAGTTAAATATATTTAGGTATCTTTAAATGTATTTAAAATATTGTTTTCTTTCTATAATATATTATGGCAACATTATATAAACCAAGTGCAGAAGAAAAAAGAGAAGGTATACATTTTCCAAAGCGCCTAATAATTGCAAATTTTACTCACGGAACTATTATGGTTAATAAAGATGGAACTGAAAAAACATTTGTCGTTCCACCCAATATAAAAATAAAACGTGCTTGGGCTTCTGTTCCTGGCGCTTGCAATTTTGTTTCATATGATACAAATGCTTTATTTGCAAATTATATTGAAAACTCAAAGGAAAGATTAGAAACAATACCTTTTGAAAGTGTTGATGCAGAGTTTAATGTGTTTTTAAGTAAATTTAAAGAGGCTGATAAAAAAGAAACGCTTAAACAAATGAGTAATATAGTAAAAGAAAAAAATAATATATTAGAACTTGGAGATGAAGAAGATATTGATACTTTAAAAAAAGCAACTGACTACGTTCATAATTTTGACAAATTTTTTCAATTAACTACTTATTTACCTGGAGACGTAGTTGTTGATAAACTTTTTACAAGAACAAATCCTGAAGTTATAAATAAAACAAAAGGGAGAGAATGGGTTATGTTAATGATAAATATGCAAGGAATTGGTAATGATTTAATTACACTTATGAGACAGCAAACTAGATTTGGAACTCGCGATATTTATTTAAGTGAAATTATAGAATATCTTATAAGCGAAGGCGTTGAAGAAATTATATTCTTTGATAATAGTTGTTCTAGTTTTATGAATATTGATGAAACAGCAATAACAGATGATAGAGAAATTAGAGCAAGAAGAAGATCTTTATTAAGTAAAAGTTCCAGCACTAAATTTGGTGGAAAAAAAGGAAAAAAAAGTCATAAAAAACGTAAAATAAATAAAAAAAATAAGTCAAAAAGACGTCGTTAAAATTATTTCTTTCTAGGTTTGTAAGTGCGTTTTGGTTTTTTTGCAGGTTCTTCTACTACTTCTTCTTTTACAGGTTCTTTAACAATCGTTTCACTTGCAACTGTTTCGCTAACACTTAATTCGCTTATAACTGTCGCTTCATCATTATCATCCAAATTTATGGGCTGTTCCGTTTTAATTAAAACAATATTGTTATTATTGTTATTAGAATTGTCAATAATATCAATGCTATTTGATTTGCTTTTTATAACTTCGTTGTCGTTAGCATCTTCTTCATCTCCATTAACACTTGAAGCCTCTGAATTAATTGTTTTTTTCAAACTTTTTAATAAATCACTACTTAAATCAAATTCGCTAAGCAATTCTTCTTTTTTCTCATTTGTCATTTCAACTGATTCATCAAATTTTATATCATTTGTAATATGTGTATGCATTAATTGTATTTTAGTATTAAAACGTTTCAAATATTTATTATGCATTTTATGAAAAAATTCAATATAAGTTATAAACATTACTATTTTCTCTCGAAGAACATTAATTTGAAAGCTAAAAGTTGTAATAAAATTGTCAATATTTAAACCAATGCTTTGTTTTGTTCTATGGATTTCCAACTCATTTTCGCGATTATTAAGTATTGAAATCAATGAAGATAATAAGCTTAATATATTTTCGTGAATATCTAATATAATTTCAATTTTATATTCCTTAAATGGCTCTAAATCTTTGTAAATAGGATAATTATTTTCCTTTACATCCACCAATTTTTTCTCAGGAATATTTTTAACAATATATTCATTGATTATTTTGTGCAATTTAAAATATTCACAATACATTCTGTTATTAATTGCCAAAAATTGACGCTTCATATCTTCATATTCAATATCAATTAGTTTACTTTGAAAATAAAATGAATCTAAACCAAAAATAAACATTTGATTATTACGATCTTTAATAAATTCGGAATAAAATGATTTTAATTTTCCAATTTTAATAAGCAATGTGTCAAATATATTTTTAACAGAATTTCTTATTGTAATTATATTATTAAAATCGCTTTTCAATTTCACGATTCGTGATTCCATAACTTAAAATATTCAAATATTTTATTTCAAACGTATTTAAAATTTAATTATATACTATATATAAATGGATAATGAATCTATTAAAGAAAACGACGAAGTAAATAAAGAAATGGAAACTACTGTCGATTGGACTCCAGAACACGAAGAAATATTAATTGAATGGGCTGATAAAGCAATGTGTTATAGATGGCTACATTCAAAAGCAAACGCAATGTTTTCAAATTTAAACACTTGGTATACTATTCCTGTTATTGTTATTTCTACGCTTACTGGAACTGCAAACTTCGCCCAAGAACGTGTGCCAATACAATATCAAAGTTTATTTGTTATGGTTGTCGGTGGTTTTAATATTTTAGCAGGAATTATAACAACTATTCAACAATTTCTTAAAATTACACAATTAAATGAAGCACATAGAGTAAGCAGTATTGCGTGGGATAAGTTTTATCGCAACATTAAAATTGAACTTGCAAAACACCCTCAAGAGAGAATTGATGTAAGACAAATGATTAAAATGAGTAAGGAAGAATTTGACCGCTTAATGGAAACAAGTCCTACCATACCCGAAAAGATAGTCACACAATTTAAAGACAACTTTAATGGCCAAACTACATTTGGTAAAATTATAAAACCTGAAATATGCGATATTTTACTTCCAACAAGTGATAATCGCAATCCATGGTTTAATGAGGAAAATCGTATTAAAGCACATAGTGAAAGTATTAAAACACACGTTGAAAAGCAAAATAGAATTAGAAAAATTGCAGAAACCAATAACAAAATACTTTCTGATTTTATTAAGCTATTTTACAATTTAAATAACAGACAACCTATGGAAAGTGAAATTATTGACAATTTGAAGGATAAAATCGAAATGTCAGTATTAAAGAAGTTGATTGAAGATAGCAAAACTTTAAATTTACAAATAAATGTTGATGATAATAGCTCAGTTGGTGATATGGTATAAAGCGTAGCGACGGTTAAGCAAAACTTATTAAACAGTCGGTCTTCGACCTTTAAACGTAGCGACGGTTATTATGCTTTCGGCACATCATTTGGTAGCACCATTATGCTAATAATTAAAAATATATAAAATAGCACATAAACACCATAAACATCTTGACCTATTCCATAAAAATTTAATATTTGTGTTAAACTATAAAAAAATACAACTGAAACTCCTATTAATGTAATGGGATGCATATATTATTAAATATTATTTAAATTTATTAAATAATATCTAAATTACAAAATTGAATTTACACCATATCTTACAATTTCTTGGCGTTTATCAACATAATGAAAGCTTAATGGCGTTTGCTGTTCATAATTCTTAACTGCCGTTATTTGTTTATTTAATACTTCTTCATTATCTAAAAATACTTGACCTAAATGTATACTATCATATTTTTCAGCCCATTTACCATCATAATCTGTAATTCGCATAGTTAATCTTTCAAAATGTGGATTTCCTGAAGGATCTGTTAATTTATTTACCTTTATTTCTGATAAATCATTTGGGTCTTCAGGTCTATTTTCAACATATTTTGTTGTGCCAAGCATTAAAGCATATCTTACAACGCCAGATTGTCCTTCTAATTCGCAAGCATCTTTTACTGCTTCTTGAAAATCTTTAAAATAATAGTGAGTTCCAAAAATATCGTCTGTTGTGGTTTCACCAAATACATAATGGTAATTTAATCGATTATTTAATTTGCTTGTGTATGCAACAATTGGTATTTCATATTTATTTCTTTTTTTATCTTCTAAATAACATAAATATTCAAGATTTGAATCCGATAATAACAATCTTCTAATTTTGCTATCAATTGGTATATTACATATATTCCAGCGACTTATAATTTCATCTATTAACCCAAAACGTAATGAACTACGTAAATAAATATCATCTAAATTTAATGCGCATTTTGTAATATCAAAAAACAAAAATAATTCGTTGTTAAATTCATAAAAGCCATCAAAATTAACTAATTTATCAAATTCTTCAAAATCTTCGTGATTAATAATACCAAACAAACATACTTTTACATAATCAATTAATTCTTCTTTTGAACCAATAGTAACAAGAACTGGAGTAACTGGTAAAATTAATCTATCACTTACTACCGATTTGCTAAGCAATACTTGCATAAAAGGCACTTTACTACTGCTATTATTATTTCGCACTTCATATGCAAAAATATTTATATTTTTATAACTTGATAATGGGTATCTATATGTTGATGTTAATACGTTTTTCCCTCTGTATCTATAATATTTGGGCGGTTCAGGTTCATATTTATCATCGTCACTCATTTTATTTAATAATAAAGTAATTTTTAACTTATTTTATTATTAGATATTATTACTATTTGTCAATTTTACGTTTAATTGTTTCTTTAATTTGCTCTTCACGACTATCCATAACAAACTTTGTTATATCTTCGGCGGCCTTTGTGTCGGTTTTATAATAATTTTGAAGCGCAGCCAACAAACTCTTACCATTAATTGGCTTTTTGGTTTTGCTTGTTTTATATACAAGCGCACCACCATTAATATCAAAGCAATCTATTTTATTTGTTTTCATAACTGTTACTAAATTTTCAGTTAAAGTTTTCTTTTTTGCAGTGCGATCTTTGATCTGCGCTTTTAATTCCGCAATTTCAGTATCCATTTTTATCCATTCTTTAATATTGGTAACTAATTGTTCTTTGGTTTCCATTAAATACCATAAATATTTTATATTTATATTCTTTATTAATTATTTATTTATTCTTTAAATTATAGTGACGTTTACATAAATTATCTTTTACTATTTTACAGCCACAAGGTATGCCTTTATTTGCGCCTGATTTAAGAACTTCAATGCATCCAGGTAGTAAAATTGCGTTTATTTCGTCCAAAGGTTCGCTTACATCAGTCGCTCCAAGGGCACCGAGTGGTTTACCGCTTAAAGGACTTTGTCCGACGGTCACTTCGCTTATTACCACATTTTCTTCACTTGTTAAATCAATTGTCACCATTTTTTTACCTTTATTTAATTTCTTTTCTGCCTTTGCTTTTGCCTTTTCTTCTTGTAGCGCCTTTTTCGCTGTCTCTTTTTCTTCTTTTGCCTTTGCCTTTTCTAGTAATTTTTGCGCCTTTTTCTCTGCAATTTCTATTTCCTTCATTTTCTTATTATGTTCCTTAACAATCGCATTCTTATGTTTATAACAATAGCATTTACCATTGTTTAACTCAACAACTTGTGAATTTGTAATTGGTGTTCCAGATAAATAACATACAAAAAACTTAACATTACCCGCATTTCCTTGTGCTGTTTCCATTGGTTTATTACCACTTGCGTCATAATGTGGATTTAATGTTAAATATTCACATTGTTTATAATTATATCCCTGATATTTTGAACCCTTAATATTCGGATTGAAATCATTCACACCGTTAATTTTACCATATCCACACTCTTCATAGTAAGGCAAAACGCCAGGATGTTTATGTCTACAATAAGGACAACGAATTTCATTCATTTCCAAATGCGTAGCATTTCCTTCCAAAATATTAAATTTTTGCTTATGATTTTTAACGTCTAAAAATAGCGGTACATAATTAAATTTGTGTCCGCATTGTAATTGAACAAAATTATCAGTCAATGGTTGATTTGTTATTAAACATTTATTTGTATCATCATCATTGTTATCTTCTTCATCTAATGACTTATATAACTCCGCAAAAAAATCAATATTACCTTCTATTTTATACTTATTCATATAAATAATATATATTTAGGTTTTATCTTTATATTTTTTATATTTATATTTGATATAACTATGCCAGCGCCTGAAATTTGGGGACCTGCAGTATGGAAATTATTTCATACCCTTATAGAACAATTAAATGAAGAAGCTTTTGTAATTATTGGACCTCAATTATACTCACAATTTGTAAGAATATGTAAGTTTTTACCTTGTCCTGATTGTGCGGCCGATGCAACCAACTTTTTAGCAAAAATAAATTTTCAAACAAATATAAAATCAAAGTTAGAATTTCGAAATACTTTTTATTTATTTCATAACTGGGTAAATGCCAAAAAAAGAAAGCAATTGTTTAATTATGGTAATATTTTAATTTATAGTAAATATAATATAATCGGAGTAGTTAATAATTTTCTTTCTGTGTATCATACAAAAGGAAATATGAAAATGCTTGCAGAATCATTCCAAAGAAATATAGTTGTCAGCTCCTTTAAAGGGTGGTTTACATCTGTAATAAGCGCATTTACACCAGCTCCGAAAGTGGAACAACCAATTGCTGAAGTTAAAGATGTAGATGTATCTGTAGAAGTTGCTCCAGCAGAGGTAGCTGTAGAAGAAAAAGTCGCAGATGCAGCACCAGTTGTAGAAGAAGCAGCAGATGCAGCGGTAGCTGTAGAAGTTTCTCCAGTTGTAGAAGAAGTTGAAGATGCAGTGGTAGCTGTAGAAGTTATGCCTGTTAAAGAAGAAGTCGCTCCAGTAGAAGAAGAAGTTACTGTAGAAGTAGCATTAGTTGTAGAAGAAAAACCAAAAGGTAAAAAAGGTAAAAAAGGAAAAAAATAAAAATGAATTGTTTTATACCTTATAAATAAATGGTATAAAAATATGTCGCAACCTTATATTTATATGATTATAACTACTAATGTATTAAAAGGATTTAAAACATTAGAAGATGCGGAAAGTTACTGCAACCAAAATAATATAAATAAAAATAATATATATAAACATTCTGTTGGAGTGTGGTGTGAAATAAAATAAATTAATTTTATTAAATAAAATTGAAATATTTTATACCAATTAAATAATTGGTATAAAATAACGTAGAATATGCAAGAAATGTTAAAACCCGCTTTCGTATTTATGTACGAGTTTATGATTCAGTGTTGGTTTATTATCCAATCTATTATTACAGGTGTTAGATTCTTTGCGCCTAGAATCAATGATTTTCTGTGGGAATTTAACGAAGCACTTCAAGGAAATTATGATGATGTTTACGATCAACCCACTTCACCAAAAAAGCCTGTAATTGATAATGCATGGTGTAATGTTGATCCTACTAATATACTTGAAACTAAGAGAAAAAGTGAAGACAATTTGTTAAAAGAATCAGATGACAAGGTTAAAGTTGAGTAAATTTATAAAAGCATATAATTAGCCTTGTATGGTTGTCCATGAACTTCTCTAACCATATCTGTAGTGCATGTAAAACTTTTTTTTTCTTTATCTTCGGGTAAACTATTATACATGTAGCCAGGTTTTGGATTATCACCGCCTTTTAAATTACGTAAATATTTTTGAAATTCAGAAGAAAATTCTTCGTCTGTTTTATAAGGTTGTCCGTGCTCTTTTATAGCCATATTGGTTGAAACTGTAAAAGGTTGTCCGTGCTCCAAAATCGCCATTCTTGTAGAAGGCATTCTTGAACTTTTATATGGTTGTCCGTGCTCCGAAATAGCCATATTGGTTGAAAATGTAAAACCTTCTTGTTTTTGTATATCACGTTGTTGCTTTAAAAGAGTTTTCCAATAAGGTTGTCCGTGTTCTTTAATCGCCATTTTTGTTTGCACTACTTTATAAGGCTGTCCGTGCTCTACTGCGCCCATAAACATTCCCATTCTACCTAATCTTTCCATCTCTTCTGGACTATAAGTTGGATGACTTGGAAACTTGTGTTCTCGATGACTTGAATATGGTTGCCCGTGTTCCCATATCATCATATAGGTTTGGTCTGTTGCTCTTGGTGTTGGTTTATAATTTTCAGGTGGATTATAGTTTGGTTGGTATGCGTTTCTAGTTTCAATAAGATGCTTCAAATCCTTTTCAAATTGCGACAATTCATTCAAATCTGCCATATTTTATAACTTTTATTTTATATCTTTAAGTAAATTGACTTAAATATATTATATAAATTAATACAATTATGGAATTTCAAATAAATTCAGTAAATAGAGAAAAAATTCTTGAAATGACTACAGAAGAGCAAAAAGTGCGCTACTCAAAAGGCATTCAAGAAGCATATACAACGCAATTTTATAACTCAAAAAACGAAAATTATGAGCGTGTTAATATTGAGCGCGAAATTCAAAAATATATTTTAAGAAAATTCGGGTTTACCGATTCTATAGAGTCTTTACAAGAATATTGGAAAATTCCATCCACTTATTGGAACGATGAAGAAGTAAAAAATAGCATATTTTATATGAAATTAAATATTTTTCAATACCCAAACGTTAAATTAGAAGACGAATTAATAGATGTTCCATTAGTAAATTATAAAACTAATGATATTGTTTCACTTTCTTCTCTCCAAAAGTCAAATAGACCACTTGTTATTTTGGCTGGAAGTATGACCTGACCCCCGTTTAGAGTCTCTATGAATGACTATCAAACGTTTTACGAAACATATAGTTCAATTGCAGACATTTATATTGTCTACATATTAGAGGCTCATTTTGTTGAAAAGGATGAAGAAGGCAACTTTACTGGAGGTTGGCCAATCGGTTATCAATATAATTACGGGCAAACAAAAACCATTGAAGAGAGAAAGAAAATGGTAGATTTGTTAATTGACGAATATCATCCAACTATTCCTATTTTTATAGATAATATGAATAATGATTTTCAAAACGCATATCATCCTTGGCCTGATAGAGCATATGTATTTCTTAACAATAAAATTAAGTATATTGCGCGAACCAATGATGATGGCTCAAGAAACAGCGTATGGACTGATGAAATCGCTGCGCTTATCAATTAATTAATCACAAATTTGATTTAAATTTTTAATGCGAATGACGAAAATATCAATTTTCTGACAGCATAAAATTTATTTGTAATTAATTTGTAATTAATTTTCTTCAGCATATTTGAATACAAATCCTCCACAAGTATTGCTTCCTGGTCTGTCTTTAGCACAAACATGTCCTATTGAAGATTTATCTAATTTTAATATTATTGAAGCAGATTTTATTGATTCAAATTGTGCTATAAAATTTCCATTTTTATCATATTGATAAATTTTTCTAGAAAATTTTTTAATTAACCCATTTTCGTGAGCGTGTTTAGTATTTTCTGATTTTGTTACCCATTCTAAATTATCAGCACAATTATTGTCTTTATTTCCATCAATATGATTTACAAAATCTTTTCCTTCTACTTTATTAACAAAAAGAATAGCAACAATTCTATGTAATTGATGATTAAATGTTTCTTTTTTATTTCTAAATGATATAGTGGTATATTGATTATGATTTTTTGTTTCAATTATTTTTCCTCTATTATTTTTAAATCTGCCTTTATTTGAAATCCAATAATTTTTTTTACCACACGTTAAATCTTCTGGTATTTCTTTCCATATTTCTCCATCTAAATCTTTATTTTCTAAATCATTGTATTTCCATATATATCCGTGACAAGCCCAACCATTATTTAAAGAACCTCTTATTCCAGCTAAACATGAATCTTTATTTGTTGTATCACAAATACTATTTAACCAAATGGCTGCATCAGACAAACTTCTAAATTCTTTTGTTTTTTCATTTGTTATTTTATCAAAACAAACTACACTTCTTGCTCTATTTGTTTGTCTTTTTTCTGGTTCTGTATTATAATTATATTCATTTTGTTCTTTTTGTGTGCTCCACTCCAAATTTTCAACTCTATTATCATATTTATCGTGGTTAATATGATTTACTGTTAATTTGTTTTCTAAATTTGGAATAAATGCTTTTGCAACAAGTCTATGAACTAAAAATGAATAACGTTTATCATTATTATTTAATCCAACTACCGAATATTTTGACGTTTTTTGAATTCTAAGAAGTCTATTTGTTTTTTCACTTTTAACATTTCCTAAATTACTTATGTAATATCCAGGAAAATTTTCAATAGGTTTAAATACTTCTTCTTTGTTTTCCATATTTTATTATATTAATTATATATTTTTATATTCTTTTAAATGAATATTTATATAAAATGGTTATTTTTAATTTATTGCACTTATTAATTCACCATTTTTATATAAACTGCAGCGAAACGTTTGTTCCTTAGGCTTATAGCAAACATCCTTATTACTGGAAACTTCATTAAAGAATAAAAATTTTCCTGAACCACCAACATACATAAGCGAAACAATTGCCGCACCACTTGCCAACCCCATAAGCACATTTAAGAATAAATCGCCCATCTTTGGTATGCAGTTCTTATACACTTTAATAAATATATCCACACAAGCATATGCAACCAAAGAAACAAATATCCATAAATTAGCTGCACCATTGCTAAACATTGGCATAGACAAATACATAATGGTAAATGCAAAAACAAATGCACTAAAAGTTGGGTTGCCATATTTACTGTATTGAACTGAATTACATATGGTTCTGTCATTTACAATAGGTGGTGAGCCTGATAACATATAAATGTAATTTCTAACTATGCAAACAGCAAGTAAAAAGCCTAAATATATTAAACCTTTAAAATTTTGAAATATAAATGATAAACTTGTTATGCTAACTGCGAGTATAATGGGGGAAAAAAATGTAAGAAAAATAAATAAGCTAAAAGGTTGGTAAATTTGTAAAGGTTCACTTCCCATTTTCATTGCTGGATTAATACTTGACATTATAATAATAAACTATAATATATTTTATAAAATTGTTTCTACTTTATTTGCTTTTGCATCGTAAATCCATATTTCATATTCATATCCTAAATCTTTTGCTGCTTGCTGTTTTAATAATAAACAATCTTTTTTCTTTTTTGAAGTCCATGTTGATTTAACTTCTATACATTTATTTTGTGAAGGTATAAAAATGTCAACATAATGTCTGTGCTTTTTACCTGTAATGTCGTTATACCAAACTTTTGGAACTAATTTTCTACTAGTAATAATGTTATTTTCTTCAATTTTATTTTTTTGTAATAATTCATCAAGCGCAAAATTTTCATAACCTTGAATAAATTCTTGTCTTCCTGATGGAAATGTATAAACTTTTTTAGAATAGGCATTTTTTGAAGAATTTTCTGCAATTTCTGAATTTTGTAAAGGATGTTCTACTCCATATTTTTCTAAACAAGTTTTTTTTGATTTATCTTTAATTTCTTCAGATTGTAAAACATAATTAACTCCATATTTTTTCAAACAAGTTTCTTTAGATTTTTGTTTAACAATTTTAGATTTCAATGGAGTATCAACGCCGTAATTACTAATTAATGTTTCTTTTACTTTATTTTTAATTTCTTCAGATTTCATTGGAGTATCAACACCGTAATTACTAATTAATGTTTCTTTTACTTTATTTTTAATTTCTTCAGATTTCATTGGAGTATCAACACCGTAATTACTAATTAATGTTTCTTTTACTTTATTTTTAATTTCTTCAGATTTCATTGGAGTATCAACGCCATAATTACTAATTAATGTTTGCCTTGCTTTATTTTTAAAATATTCGTTTTGAAGTATATGATTAACACCATATTTTTCCTTTATTGTATTTTTAATTTTTTCTTGTATAATTTTGTTTTTTGATGTATGTTCCACTCCATATTTTTCTAAACACGTTTTTTTTCTTTTTTCTGTAATATCTTTGTAATTATTTCCATAGTTTAAATTAAATGTATTATCTGCTTTATTTTTAATTTCTTTAACTTTCATAAAATGTTCTACTCCATACATTTCAATACATTTTTGTTTTCGTCTTTCGGATGTTATTTTTTTTCTACATTCAACACAACCAAAATTTAAAAACCTTACAAAATCTCTAAAACATATATTAAATAAATTTTTGCAACTAATATTAATACATTTTCCACAAATTATTGTATTTCTGTTAATTTTTTCATGTGAATAATCTTTTTCTAAAATAACTTTGTTTTCAATACAAAATTTATTTAAATAATTAAAGTCATATCTAATTTTTGGTTTTCTATTTGCCATATATTATAATATAAGAAAAAATCTTTAAGTAATTTACCGAATTTCCTAAATAATTTCATATTTTACAGTTTTTAAATATTTTTTATCTTCTTGCGGCAAACATATTTCACTTGAATACATTTTTTTATTATGAAATTTTAAAATATACTTTATTAAGCTCATGTATGGTCTTTTACAATTTTTATTTGTCACAGCAGTGCAATTTGATGATGGGTAATATTTTTTAACATCATTTAAATAAGACATAATAGATGTTTTAATTTCTTCATTGTTATCTAATTCATTTAATGTAAATGAATAATTGTTATTAAAATTTAAAATATTTAAAATATTATTTAAAATATCAAGTTGTTCTTTTTCATATTTAATTATTTTTTTTATGTCAGGCATATATATATTATATTATGTTAAAATATTTATATAATTTTATCATAATAAATTATTTTTATATACTTTGTTATGATATAATTCTTATTTATCTAATATTAAATTAAACACTTCATCAATATGTTCTATTGAGTGAAATTTAATACCTTCAATTATTTTATTATCTTTATACTTTTCCATTATTTTTTCAAAGTCTTTATTGTTTTCTTTTGGAAATATAAATTCTTTTATACCTGATTTAATAGAATGTATTATTTTTTCTTGAAGACCACCTATTTCAGTAAGCAATAAACCAAAATGCGTTTCACCAGTAATACCAAAATAACTTTTAATTTTAATGTCATTTAATAAACTATAAATTAATACTGTAAATGCAGTTGTTGCAGAAGGACCATCTTTTTTAGTGCTTATATCAGGACAATGAATATGTATTCCAAAAACAATATTATTTTTAATATCATTATATTTTTCAATTAAATACTTTTGTCTTTCAAAATTTGTTAAATTCCAAGCATTAGTTAAACTAACACTAATTGATTCTCTCATAACATCTCCCATTGAACCTGTTAAAGTTAATTCTAAAAATTTTTTAGAAGGTATAAAACTTGCTTGAAGAGGAAGAACGCCACCCTGTGACATTTGATTCGCCCATAATGCATTAATAACACCTACTTTACTTTCATTATGTATTTTATAAACTTTAACCTCTCGTTTATCCTTAAAATATTTCTTTTTAATATCCTCAATCGTAATTTGAATTGGCATTGTATATTCCTTGTCAAAATTATTTAATACATCCAAATTAATTTCCGCCACTATTTCAAACAATATTTCCTTCAATTTACGCACACCAGCTTCGCACGTATATTCATCAATAATATATTTAAGAACCGCATCATCCATTTCAATCATATCTTCCAAACCAACTTTCTTGTATATTTCAGGCAACAAATGCTTTTTAGATATAACCAATTTATCCTCTAATGATAAACTATTAAATTTAATTCTATGAACGCGATCCAACAATATTCTGTCAATTAAGCTGGCATCATTATAAGACAAAATAAACAACGCTTTCGACAAATCAATGTCAATTCCAGTAAAATATTTGTCTTGAAAACACTCATTTTGCGCAGGGTCTAACATATGCGTTAATATTCCAATCAATTCCTTACCATTTTCAGTGCGACTTATCTTATCAACCTCATCAATAAATATAATCGGATTCATACACTTCTTGTCAATTAAAATCTGCACTATAGAGCCCCAAGTGCTACCTACATAAGTGTAGTTATGTCCGTGAAGGGTGCTTCCATTACTATCGCCGCCCATTTGAATCATCGCAAAAGGTCTACTTACACCTTTATCGTCTTTTAAGCAGTTAGATAGTCCTTCCTTAGCAAGCGATGTTTTGCCTATGCCTGGGGCGCCTTCAAATCCAAAACAATAACCATCTTGTTGTCCGTTTAACCATTGACCTATAATTCTCTCTATTTGTTTTTTAGCCTTTTCATGTCCGTAAACAGCTTTATCTAAGCTAGTTCGCACTTCCTTCATATAAGTAGTAATACGGTTCATATTATTATCAATAACCGCTAAGTCTGTTTTTAAGCCTTTATTCACAGGTGAAGATGGGCTAAGCAAAGTGAAAGTTTCAACTGTTGAATTTAACAATTTCTCATTTTCCGTTTCTTTACAAAGTGCAGCAAATTTTTCAATTTCTTCTCTCAATTGTTCTTTGTTTAAATTATTATATTTAATTTTATGGTCTTTAAAATCATGGCCTTTTAATATTTCGTTAATTTGAATAATACAATTGGTTAACTTCTTCTTATCTCCATTTAATAACCCATCCACAATTTTATCCAATTCTTCTGTTAAATTTGATTCATTCATTTTTCCTTGAATTTTTTTCATATAATTTAATACTTCCATACTAGTGTATTTCTCTTTTAAAGGAACTAAGTCATTATTATGCAAATTGTATTTCTTGCATAAATCCTTAAAATGCACTCTACTATTTTCCATAATATCCAAAATAGGTTCTCTCTTATACACACCAAAAGGAATTTTTAAAAGTCCGTCCAAGTATTGACGTGCTTTAGATCCAGAATCTTCCGATTTTGCCTTTACTTCTTTAAGTTTCATCATTGCCTTTTCTTTCACAGTATCACTTGCCTTGAGCAAGCAAATTTGCTGTTCTAATGGTATTTTATTTATGTCAAAATTAGACAAATCATTTGTGTATTGAATGGTCTTTTTCATAGCTTGTTTAAAATACTGCTTAATAGTCCAAGGAAAACTATCAAAAAGCAGCGTTTGTTCTTGTGTATCTACATTTCCATTTGAATCATTAGAGAGAAGATCATATAATAAATAAGCCAAGTATTGGTTATCATAATTAGAAGATCTTACTAATAAATTTATAAGTATGCTTCTTTTATTATACATATCCTCATTTATAAAATCCTTAACCGCATAAGAAATTTGCTTTTGTTTTAAATTATTAATTTGACTTATACTTCCTGCAAATTTAGCATAAATATCATTATAAGTATCGCAAATAAGATAATCCTTTAACATTAAAGAAGATACAAATTTATTGAATGATTCACTTGAAAAATCGCTGTCATCTGGAATGTTTTCTTGAATTTTAAGTTTCATATAACTTATGTATTTGATATTTAAAAAATCAATAATAATATCGTCTACATAACCAAAGACAATTAATCCTTTCTTTAATACGGAATCATAAATATTTACTTTCATTCCATAAACTTTCATATGAAATTGTTTGTAAGAACTTACTACATCATAGCATAACAAATTTGTAAAATCTTCCTTTTTTCCAGTAACCAATTTATAACTGGTTGGATGGAAATATTTCTTTAATAATTCAAATTTTGCGATTTCAATATCAGTCGTCGCAACATTGCTATTATTACCAAAGCATATAGTTAAAAAATCTTCCAAACTTTCTGTTCCAAAGCTCTTAAGTAATGTTGACAATTCGTTATTTACATTTTGCAGTCCGTTTTTAATCAATTCATAATTTCCCATAACACCTAATAACTCCTCCAATTTTTTACTTAGTTCACCTAAGCGTTCAACGCAAGAACACACATCACTAATTCCTAAAATATCAAAAAATTTGTTTTTTTGAACGTGAATAATTGTTTTTTGTATAACATCTTTAAAAAAATCTATTTTTTTCTTCACTTGTGGCATCATCTCTGTAATGTCCTTTTTATTTCCAATATCTTTCTTGTTTGGTGCTGTTTTTTCAGTCATACTTCTAATATATTATAATATTTTTAATATTTCTTTTTATAGTTCTAAACTATTTAGCAGTGTGTCAGTGGCTTTAAATACGCAATATTATTTATAATATTGTAGTCAAAGAGGCTTAAACAGAAAACTGAAAGTAGGGTTCAATCTTCGTAATAACATTATTTTGATTTACTTCGCAGCTATAATAGGAAATATGTAGCCTCATATCACAAACATCTTTATTATTAACAAGCAACTGAATGCTGGATGAATATTCCGCCGCGCGTTTCTTTGCAACATCGATATTTTCTCCTATTAAACACCAAGGATATAATCGTCTTGATTGTTGTCTACTCAACTCAATAAGAGTCTCATCAGACATATCATTTAATTCTGCTCTAGTATAAGGTGCGCTCATATTATTAGTATATTATAACTATTATTGAATATTTTTATTTCATTTTTTTTTATTTGATTTTATTTGGATTTTATTTGTATATTATATGAATAAAAATGATATTTTAAATATACAAAAAGAGTTTTTAGACAAATATAAATTAATAGAACCTGAAACATTTACATATAAAAATATAACATATGAATTAGTTTTTATTCCATCAAAAAGCGAAGGTAAAATGCTACAAAATCCACAATTACTTTTTAGACGCAAAGACCAACCAAAATGTTTTATTGATTTTGAGTTAGACTATGAGCCAATTAGAAGTGAAACTGGTGAGTTTATAAGATACAAAAATACCATATTTATAAATTTTTTTGAATGTCAATTTCAAGGTAAAGTTGCAGGTGAAGGATTAAAACTATTTATTGCATTTATTAATTTTATAAATAAACGCGTAGAAGCATTTAATCCTGAATATAATTTTGAAATCGAGAGCATTGAATTATCTGCTGAACCATATGACCCGCGTTCTGGCGTTTCTTATAATGACAATTATTATTTGTCAAAATTAGTCTCTTATTATAGACGCATTGGATTTCATTTTGTAAATCCAGAGGATAAAAAAGCGGTTTATGAAAATAACTCAACTGAAGCTGTAAAAATGGAGGCAAATTTTGAAGACTTATTACGCAAATATCCAAAGGTTGGAGGTAAAAGTAAAAGGAAAGGTCGAAAGGGTCGTAGAAAAACTAGGAAACTTAAAAGTGGAATATATTATAAACAAAGATATTAAAAAGAAGACCATAATATATGTAATAACAAATGGGAATACCTTCATATTTTAGCTATATCGTTAAAAATCACGCGAATATTATTAGAAAGTTAAGTTCTAATACTATTCATATTGACAATCTATATTTAGATTGCAATTCTATTATTTATGATGTCGTTCACAACATCGACTTTTCAAAAATTGTTGAAAATGAAACCAGTGGCATTTTAAATGCGGTTTGTAGCAAAATTGACGCATATATTGCGCAGTTAAAACCTACAAATATTGTTTACATTGCGTTTGATGGTGTCGCACCTGTTGCCAAGTTAGAACAACAACGTGCGCGCCGTTATAAGTCCACATATCAAACTATGATTACGCGTTCTATTCGCAAGTCAATTGAGGCTGATCCTTGGAACACCACTGCAATTACACCTGGAACTCTTTTTATGCAAAAGTTAAACGAGAAAATCGAAAAGCACTATAATGACCCCGAAAAATTTGGCGTCGCAAGTTTAATCGTATCTACTAGTAAATCCGCTGGTGAAGGAGAGCATAAATTATTTCAATTAATTAGGGAATGTCCTGAGGCGCATCAAGACAAAAATACAATTATATATGGCCTAGATGCTGACCTTATTATGCTTTCCATTAATCACTTGCCAATTGCGCCCAATATTTATTTATTCAGAGAAACACCTGAATTTATTAAATCGTTAAACTCCGAATTAGAGCCAAATGAGTCTTATGTTTTAGATATTCCTGAATTGGCTAAAACCATTACAATAGATATGAATAATGGCGAAGAATTAACTGTAAATCGTGTATATGACTATATTTTCCTTTGCTTCTTTTTAGGCAATGATTTTATGCCTCATTTTCCTGCGGTAAATATTCGCACTGGTGGTGTAGAAAAGATGCTAAATGCGTATAAGGCAACTATTGGAAATAGCCGCGATATATTAACAGACGGTCACACTATTTACTGGAAAAATGTAAGACGATTGGTGCAGTTTTTAGCGGATAATGAAGAAGAATTTTTAAAGCAGGAAACTAAGCAACGTGATAGAAAAGAAAGACATCCTTTGCCAAATGTTACACCAGAAGACCAGTTAAATCAATTCATTTCCATTCCACTTTATGAGCGTTCTATTGAAAAGAGAGTGAATCCATTTAAGCCTAATTGGCAGGAAAGATATTACGACAATCTATTTAATATGAAGCCAAATGCTGCGAATGTTAGAGCGGTTTGCACCAATTATTTAGAAGCGCTAGAATGGACTATGAAATATTACACTGTTGGCTGCGCTGATTGGAGATGGTGTTATAATTATAGTTATCCTCCATTAATGCAAGACCTAATTCACCATATTCCAATTACCGAAAAAGAATTTGTCATAACAAAAAAAGAAAATCCCGTATCAGAACTAGTCCAATTATGCTATGTTCTCCCAAAGCAAAGTCTTCAATATTTGCCACCCAATTTGTATAAGAATTTGTTGCATAAACATGGTAATTGGTATAGCACAGATTGTTCTTTTATGTGGGCTTATTGTCGATATTTTTGGGAGGCACATGTAAATCTACCTCATATTGATATTGCAGAGCTAGAAGAGTTTGTTAATGCAAACAAATAGTTGGCTTTTGTCGGCTTTAAGTTGTTTTTTTCAATTTATTATATTTTGCGGCTTTAAGTTGTTTTGGGAATTTATTATATAAAATGTTAAATTTTTGAAGGGAAAGTTTTTTTGAATTTTCGATTTTGGACATTTATAAATGTCCATTTTTCGATTTTTTAAAAACGATCTTCAAAAAAATCGAATTTGAGACCATAAAAAAATTTTATGCTCTGGTTGCAAAAAAAATAATTTTAATTTTGTGAGCATAATTTTTTTATATATTTTTAAAAAAAGGATTTAGGGGTTTTTTTCCATTGCTAATATATCAATGTTTAGCAATGATTTTTACCCCAAAAAACCCCAAGAATTTGTTTGCGAAAAATGCGACTTTTCATCGTCTAATAAAAAAGACTATAACAGACATTTACAGACGATAAAACACAAAAACGCTTTTTCGCAATGTTTTTCAATGGAAAACGACCCAAAAAACCCCACAGCATATAAATGCAATTGTGGAAAATTTTATAAAGATAACTCTGGATTATGGAGACATAAAAAAATTTGTAATAAAGAACCAGTTGCAACCGAAGTTACCATCATAGAAAATAATAAAAAGGAAGATGAAATCGCTGCATTAAAAGAAATAATGCACTACTTAATGAAGGAAAATTCTGAAATGAAAAATATGATGTTAGAACAGCAAAGTACAATATTAGAAGTTGTTAAAAATGGCACAATGAATAACAGCTATAATACTACTCATACCAATTCGCATAATAAGGCATTTAATCTTAATTTCTTTTTAAACGAGACATGTAAAGAAGCTATGAATATAGGTGATTTTGTAGATTCTCTCAAAATACAGCTTTCAGATCTTGAAAAAGTTGGCGAATCAGGATATATTGAGGGTATATCAAGCATAATAGTTAAGAATCTTAAGGAATTAGATATAACAAAGAGACCAGTTCATTGTACGGATAAAAAGAGAGAAACAATATATATTAAAGATAATGATAAATGGGAAAAAGACGAAGATAAAACACATATGCATAAACTAATTAAAAAAGTAGCCTTTAAAAATGCAAATATGTTTGCCAAATTTAGGGAATCTCATCCCGATTGTATGAAATATCATTCATCTCATAATGATAAATATAACAAAATAGTTTATGAATCAATGGGTGGCAAAGGTGATAATGATTTTGAGAAAAATGAAAAAATCATTAAAAATGTATTGAAAGAAGTAGTTGTGGATAAAAATATTTAATAAATGAATTTAAATATTAAAATTAATTTATTAGAATACTTATATGTCTAAACAAGTAATTAGTGAAATAGCAGATAGAAATGCATTTATGACATTATTACAGCATAATCCAGGTATAATTGTAATAAAATTAGGAGCGGAATGGTGTGGTCCCTGTAAAACTATTAAATCCGCAGTTCACGGTTTTTTTGCGTCATCTCCGCCAGAAGTAGTATGCGCTGATATAGATGTCGACCAATGCTTTGACTTATATTCATTCTTAAAGTCAAAAAAAATGGTAAATGGAATTCCTGCATTATTATGCTATAAGAAGGGAAATAGCACTTATATTCCTGACGACATAATTACAGGCTCAGATCCAGTACAATTACATCAGTTTTTTCAGCGTTGTGGTAAGAATTTAATGGATGCATTGGCAAAGTATCCACCAAAATAAAGGGCGTTTTGTTTATATTGTTTTTAAAATATATATATATATATATATTTACTATTTAAAGAAATAATCTCTCTTTACATAATATAAAATGATACAAGAAAGTTTAAGTAATAGCCAATTAGACACAATTGCGTTAACAGATGCAATAACGCCTAAAACTTTAAGTCGCAACTCTGATGAACCAATCGTATGTTGCTTCCCATATAAATATCACAAAAGCTCCTTTAGTCACCGAATTTACGACCAATCGGATTGCCTAATTTGTGTTTGTTTTGATTGCTGCACTTGGATAAAGGAATTTTATTTTGATAAATGCAGCTTTTGTAGCTATAATTATACTTGTTTTTGTATTTGTTGTAAACTTAGCTTTCAATGATATTTTAACAAATGTATAAAAAATAAAATATAAAAATATAATATATGAAATCATTTTCCAACGTAATAATACTTTTATTTATATTACTAGTTTTGGGTATTTTATATAGAAGATACGAAGACAAGAGAGAAAGAGAAGAAAGTGTCGATATATATGAAAACATCCAACAATATTTATTAGACGACGATACTTTAGGTAAGAGTAAAAAACCCATTTTATGGATTCATGTTCCTTATGAATACAACTCTAGACGCTGGCTTTCATTTGGCTCTCGTAGCTCATTTGACTTAAATCAACCCTATTTATATTTAACTGTTCGTAGTATTATTAAATGCTGCGACGAATCCTTTACCATTTGTATAGTTGACGATTCATCCTTTAAAAAATTAATTCCTGGATGGAATATCAATATGAGTTCTATTTCCAATCCTGTTTTATGCAAAATGAGAATGTTAGGAATGATGAAACTATTATATATGTATGGCGGATTACAATGCCCATTGTCATTTGTTTGCCTTAAGGATCTTCAAGGATTGTATTTGAAAGGTATACGAGGAGAGAAAATGTTTGTATGTGAAACAGTAGACCGCAACTCATCATCAGTTGACTACGATTTCTATCCTAATTTGCGTTTTTGTGGCGCACCCAAAGAATGCGAAACTGTTAGAGAGATGTGCGAACATATTCAAACCACAATTTCACAAGATTATACTGCGGAATCCAAATTTTTAGGTGATTTTGACAAATGGTGCGCTCAAAAAATACAATCTGGACAAATGAATATGATAGAAGGTGTTGAAATTGGCACCAAAACGGTAGCAGAAAAGCAAATTATATTGGACAATTTAATGTCAAATAGTTATTTAGATTTATATCAAGGTACATACGGCATCTTAATACCATCAGAAGAGATTTTAAACAGAAGAAAATATGAGTGGTTTGCCAGATTATCCGAACAACAAGTTTTAGAATCAGATACAATTATTGGAAATTATATTCTTCTCTCTATTGCTCCTGACGAAAAAGGCGCTGGAATTTTGAAACCATTAGAACCTTATACAAATAAAAAGATTGAAGACAAATTTGTTGGATTTTGGCGCATTCCAAGTGATGCACCATATTGGGGTCTTAAGCCAAACTTTTTAGGAAATAATTTACAAATGATACCTTATCCTGAGCGTTAATTATTTATATATTTACCTGTATTATGATAAATACAATTATATTTTCCTTTGCATTTTTCAAAAATTTCATTATTTTTATTATACATTATATTTTTATTTGAATTATAATAAAGAGTTTCAACTTTATTACTTTGACATCTATCCCAATCATTACAACCTTTACATTTTATACCATTATTACAAATATTATATACCGCGCTTAAAATTTTATTACTTAAATTATTATTTAAGTTATTATTATTAACAGTTAAATTATTTGAATTTATACATATTGTTTTATAATGTAATTCAAATAAATTAATATTAGGAAATTCTTTTTTACAAAAACGACAAGAAACAATAGATGTTTTACATTTTTTTGCAAAATGACCTTTTTCTCCACACTTAAAACATTTATCATTTGTTCCATTACTCATTTGAGATAGAACATTAATTACAGATGGGTCTAAATTTACAGAAACAAAAGAACCACCGCGAACATTATTAATTCCATATTTATCCATATATTGTCTAGTAATTTTATCTTCATCATAATCATCGCAATTTGGTTTAATTTCTAAAACCATAATTGGTTTATAAATTTTAGTCCATTCCGAACCATTTGAATTAAAATGACTTTCTAGTCGAAATTGTGGATTATTAGTTTTTCCAATATAATATTTTCCTTTTTCTAATTGTAAAGCATATATATAAACCATTTTAAATATAATAATAAATATTATTTTTGAATATTTAATTCATTTTTATTTAAATATAATATTATATTTAAATAAAATGACAGAATTTATTAAAATTGTTAAATGCGAATCTTGTGATACTGAAATTGAATTAAAAGACGCAATTAGATGCGAATGCTGTAATTTATATGAAGATGACACTGAAAGTATAGACGATAATGATGACATAAGTGTAGATAGCTGGGATGGAAAGAAAAAACATTTCTATTGTTTAAAATGCACTGAAAAATGTGATGCTTGTAAAGAAAGAGGATGTAAAAAATGCGTAACATTTGCGTGCTGTGATTGTGATTACGATATGTGCATAGAATGTAGAAATAATGAATTTGATTGCGGTTGTTATGGCGAATGCTATAGATGTTATATTAATATAAATCGTGGTTCAGAAGGTTGGCCTTGTAGTGATTGTAAAATGTGGTATTGCGATCATTGTAGACCATATAATAATCCTTGTAAAAGTTGTGGTCCTGAAGAAGAAGAAGAAGAAGAAGAATCTGTAGAAGAAAATTAATATATTTAAAAATATATTAAAAAGATAAGACTAATTATAGTAACAATGACCGAAATGGAAAATAACGTACCTGACTGCTTAGTATTAAAGTTTGAAGAGATTGATTCTGACTCAGAACAACTTGACCAATCTGTTTACATTTTTTACGATCAAAGTATTGAAACTTATGTCGTAAGAGGTCGTAGAAGATGGACTCCTCAAATTCAATCTTGCACTTATTCATATGAATGTGATAATGAAAGCGATTTAGCGGATTTTTTGGAATATCTTTTTTGTCCTGATAATACTGTGAATGAAATTTTGTATAATTATGATAATTTCCCTGATGATTCAAATGATATTACGTTTGAGTTCCTTAATGAATACGAACATAAGGACTATGAAATTTCAGGATATAACAACAAGCCTCATTCAGTTAAGAGATTTAAGCGTTTGTTAAGAATGATTCGTAAAGTTGGAAATTTCTTTGAATAAATGAAATGACTGATAAAGCCCGAAGGGCGACCGTTGGACAAAGTCCTTTAAGCGAAGCGACTGTTAAAGCCCTTATAAAAAATAATATAATTATATATTATAATGGGACTAAATCAGGCAGATAGTATGGCAGTAATGAATATTGTAGTTTCAGGAATTGCAATTTTAGGATATATGATGATGAGTGCATCAAGTGGCGGTCAAAATTCAATAACCGCAAATAGAAACCAAACAGCAGCCAACCGTAATAGTGTAGGCGGCAAAACTCGTAGAAGACGTTAAAATAAAATACTTTTTATAATTTAGATTATAAATTATAAAAAAATATAATTATATAGTAAATGGGAGGATTTGATCAAGGAGCATTTATCATTGCAGGAACAGCTATTGCTATTGCTGGAGTAGGTCTATATTTATGGGACACAAGAGGAAAAGAGTTACTACAACCTGCCGCACCACAATACAATCAATACAGAGATAGTGGTTCATGGATTCAAGGCGGTAGACGTTCAAGAAAAAATGGAAGAAAATCAGGAAATAGCAAAACAAAAAGACATTAATTTAATTTAATTGGTTTAAAATTGTCAATTAAATTAAGAAGAATTATTATAATTATGAATGAAACAATGTCATTACTTTTAGCAACTGCAATTTTAGCCGCAGGTGGTATTGGTCTTTTTATGTATAAGTCAAATGATGATTTATTTAGCAGTAATGAAGAAGAATTAATGGAAGAAATCGATTTTGATGATTTAGACGAATTAGACGATTTCGATGAAGAAGATTACAAACCTAAATCAAGATCAAATAAAAACAAAACTAAAAGAAATACAAAACAAACAGGTGGTTCAAGAAGAAGATATTAAATATATAATAAATTAATAGTAAATATAGTATTCTATACCATATGTTGATTTGTCATATTTAATTTGAGATGTATATGAAATTTTGTTAAAATTACATATTTGTCGTAAAATAGTAGTAAATGCATTAAATGTAAGCTTTTTTTCTAAATATTTACGTTTTGATAAATGATAATATGGAATGCATTCATTAATAAAATTTTGAATTAATTCCTTATAAACGCCGCGTTTAAATGCTTCACCATTAAACGTATAATGCTTTTCATTTTTAAGACAGATAGAATCAAGAAGATTAAATAACAATTCATTTGGTACATTATTTTTAAATATTTGTGTTGACATTTTTTGCTATATTATAACCAGAATAAAAATTTTACTTTTTGCTTAACAACTGAATAATATTATTGGTAAATAAAGATAATTCAATCTCATCTTCGTGCACATTATGAAAAATAGTAATATATTTGCAAATACAAGGTATAATGTTATACTTCTGTTCTTCTGAAAGCATATTTGTGATTTTAATAAACATAAAATAATTATCTAAAACATCCATAACAGAATATCCTTTATCAACTAAATCATATACAAGACCAATTGCTTTATTAAGTTCGCCTTGTATAATATAATTTGTGTATTCTTCAAATATTACAAAACTAATATTGGAGCAAAGCATATTTGCTAATTCAAACGTAATTGGTTGATTTAATAATAAAAATTTTTCCATATAATTAATTAAAACTTTAACTGTATTGTTTGATATATTAAGTATGAATTCTTCCGCTTCTGGCGTTATTTGAATTTTTTCAGAATTTTTTATTTTGCAAATTACTGCTTTTAAATCTTCTCTTTTTAATGGTTGAAGACGTAAAATAGTTAATCTTGATTGTAAACTTTCAATTACCTTTTGAATATTACTACAAGAAGAAATAAAATGGACGTTATGGCTGTATTTATCAATGCAATTTCTGAAAACTTGTTGACTTTGCTCGTTAATTAGGTCAATATCATCTAAAACAACAATTTTTTTCTTATTTTTAATATTGGAACACGTTTGACAAAATGTTTTAACGTCTGTTCTATAATAATTAATTCCTTGTTCTTTAAGACTGTTAATATAAAGAACATTTTCCTCATATTCCTTAGGTGTAAATCCAGTATAATATTCTCTTATTAAAGTGTTTAAGAGAGAAGTTTTACCAGAAGCAATATTTCCAATAAGAAGAATATTTATATCATCAATTAATACAAGGGTTTTTAACATTTTAACAACTTCATTTCCATTGCCAAAATCATCAAAATATAATGGTTGATATTTATGTATAAATAAGGACATAATATTATACGTTAATTATTATTTAAGTATATCTTTTTATATAATAATAATGTCAGATAATTATTATACTATTTTAGGTATAAATGAAAACGCTTCGGCCGAAGAAATTAAAAAGGCATATCGAACTTTACAAATGAAATGGCATCCTGATAAGAATGGAGGTAGCCAAGAATCAATTAATATGACTCAAAAATTAAATGAGGCATATGAAATATTGGGAGATCCGCAAAAAAAGGAGGAATATGATTTTAACAGGAAAAATCCAAATCCATTTGTTAAAGCTGGGGGTGGAGCACAACATGTAGATATAAATGAATTATTTGGTTCAATATTTGGAGGTGGATTTCCTTTTGGTTCAGCAATGGGAGGAATGGGAGGCATGGGAGGAATGCATGGTTTTCCACAAGGTGCAAATATCCATATTTTTCACGGACCAAGTGGTATGGGATTTATTCAAAAACCAGAACCAATTGTTAAGCAAATCGAGGTAACATTAGAGCAAGTTTTAACAGGAATATCTGTTCCAATTGAAATTGAACGATGGCTTATGGAAAATGGAAATAAAGTATTTGAAAAGGAAACGCTTTATGTAACGCTTCCACCAGGAATTGATGAAGGTGAAATGGTAGTATTAAAGGATAGAGGACATTCTTTAAATGCAAATGTGAAAGGTGATATTAAAATCCCAATTAAAATAAATAATACAACCGAATTTAAACGTGCTGGTTTAGATTTAATATTAGAAAAAACAATTTCTCTCAAAGAGGCGTTGTGTGGGTTTTCATTTGAAATTAAATATATAAATGGAAAGAGCTATACATTAAATAATAATAAAGGCAATATTATACCTCCAAATTATAAAAAGGTGTATCCTGAAATGGGATTGGTTCGAGATGGTTGCAAAGGCAATATGGTAATTCATTTTAATGTTACATTTCCAGAAAAGTTAACAGAGGAACAAATAACAAAGTTGAGCGATATTTTTTAACCAACGGCGACTGTCGAATGAAATTCTTTAACCAAAGGTAGCTTTGCTTTAAGCCACTTTTCACAAATATTAATTCAACAAAAAACAACTTAAAGACATTTTATTAGATTAAAGTGGGCGGGGAAATAGAAAAGTTTAAAGAACTAGACTTGGTTTACCATCGCAGGTCAGTTTGCGCGCCAATTTAGACTTTTGGTCGGTGGTATGGTATAAGGTATTGCTTCCTTTGTTAAATGTTTGAGCCTGGCTCGCATTTCTTTTGCTTCTGAAAAGCAGTAAGAGTTGAAGTTTGAGCGCCTTTTGTTATTGCTGTAGAGTAGTAACGTGGTTTGGTAGTTTATGTTCCGCTGTAAAGCGATGAATAAATTACGTTGGTTTCCCTTGCCCCCCAACAGCTGTGGTTCAATGGTAGAATGCTTGCCTTCCAAGCAAGTGACCAGGGTTCGATTCCCTGCAGCTGTATTTTTAATTATATATAATTAAAAATATATAATTAAAAATATATAATTAAAATTTATTAATAAGTTCACCTTTATAATTATAAACAACAATTTCATAAACAAAACCTAAAGCTTCTGCTGCAGATTTTTTTATTAAAACATTTTCTTTTTTAACAGTCCAAGAGCTTTTAACTTCAATACATTTATTTTGTGAAGGAATAAAAATATCAACATAATGTCTTCTTTTTTTACCTTTTTTATCTAAATACCATATTTTAGGAACATTTTTACAACCAACAACTATATCATTTTCACATATTTTTTCATTTTCAACTAAATTTTTTAATGCAAACGGTTCATATCCTTGAACTAATACAATTTTACCTGAAGGAAATTGAAAATTTTTATATTTAATACTATTTTTACTTATTTTTTCTGCTATTTCAGGCACTTGCATAGGATATTCACAACCATATTTTTTAATACAGTTTTCTTTTTTAATTTGTTTTATATCATCAACTTGAGATATATGTTCTTTTCCATATTTTTTAATACAAGTATTTTTAATTTTATTTTTAATAGTATCTGAACTTCTAAAATTAACAGTACCGTATTTTTCTATAAGTTGTATATTTTTTTCTTCTTCTGTAAGGATGATTTTTGGTTTTATATTATATTTATGAATTTTTGATTCTATTATTTTATTTTTTACTTCTTCTAACTTTGAAGGAGTATTAACTCCATATTTTTTAATATTATTTTCTGTTATTTTTTGTTTTATTTCAGCAGATTGAAAAATACAATCAACTCCATATTTCTCTTGCATAGTCTTTTTATTTTTTATTACTCCATTATTAATAGTACATTGTTTACAAAAAAAGTTTTTTGTTTTAAATAAAATGTGAAATTTCTTTTCATAATTATTATTACAATCATTAGTTATACATTTTGATATTATTTTAGTATTGCAATTTACGCTGTCATAAGCATTATTTAATATAATATTATGTTCTTTACAAAATTCATGTAGTAAATTTAAGTTATAATTTATTTTTACAGACATTTATAATATATAAAGAAAATAATTTTATATAATTAATCGAATTAATTATATAATTCCTAAATAACTTCATTTTTTTCTTTTTGTTCTTTTAATTTTTTATTTAAATATGCCTGTCTTGCATATTCCTTTTTTTTTTCAGCTGTTATAGTAGAGACATAATTTGTTTTTTCTCTATATTCTTTAACTCTTTTTTTATGTTCTTCTTTATTTTCTTCATAATAATTTTTATTTTTAATAGGCGATATATATTTTTTAAGTTGTTCTTTTAACTTACTTATTTCTAGTTTTAAAAATTCATTTTCACTTTTAATTAATATATTTTCATTTAGCAATTCTTCATAATTATTCATTTATTAGTATTATTATTTTATTTTTTAAATTATTTATTAATTAATTACTTTTAAAATAAAATAACTTAAAAATATAATATTTATATTATATGTAAATAACAATAAATTATTTACAACTAGCTTCTAGGGCCATAGTGGTGAGGCACCAGTCTTGTAAACTGGAGATAATGAGTTCGATTCTCATTGGAAGCACTTATATTATAATTAAATATTCAAATACTTAATTATAAAGATTTAGAACAATAATAAAATGTTTTATTATTATAAAATGGCAGGAAGATCTCGCAAAGTTAGAAACATTCAATCTTATATTAATAATATTGACAACAATACTTTTTCAGGACCTATGAAAATGGGAACCGCACCCAGCATTGGTGTAACTCGCAATTATTGGTATAATTATGTTACTCAATGCAACACAAATCCTAATGCAGTTAAGAAAAGTTACGCAAATATGGTATTTTTAAATATTAATCCAGCATCAACACCTGTTTCAGAAGGATTTAGACCAACTACAAATGGCGGTTATACTTATAATGCTTATCCTCAAGTGGCTTACTATTATCCAAATGTAAAATATGACAACCATTTTTACAGACCATATAACCCGCCTGCGCCTACAACAAATGGATTATTTGTTCCTGGTCCGGTTAATATGACCGGATTTTAGTTTTCATTATTATTTGTTCCATTTGTGCTATACGCATCTCCTAGTGCTGAATCCAATGAATGTTCTATTTCTTCGTCATTATATTCAGCACCATTAGTTAATTCAGGAATATTATCCGTTTCAACATTTTTTATAATTGGTTCAACATCACGATTTATATGTCCTACTACTTCTGCTTCCGCATAATGTGGTTTAGGTGCGCCTAAAGTTTCACCAACTTCTGTCAGTATCGTCTGATTATAATAATTTTTATATATAATTGCCATCACAAACCCGTCTGCTAAAATAATATACATTGCGTATTTTAAGAAAGAACTAATAAATGGGAATTCAGGACCATAAGTGCCAAAATAAGTATAAAAAAGTGTATATAAAACCACACCAAGTAAAAAAGTTATAAAATTTCTTGTTTTGTCTTGAATGACATGTTCAAACAAATTTAAAAAACTATGTATTGAATACCAAAGCATTATATAGCCTTAATAAATAGAAAAATTGGATTTTAAACGAATTACTTTGTTTTTTCTTTAACTTCAAAATCCATACCTTCAAATTGAATTTTATAATTATAGTTTGGATTAATAGGTTTTACTACTGGTTCAAAGCCATCGGCGCCTTGTTCTAAAACAACCTTATAAGATACGTTTAAATTTTTATTTGTTGCAACAATCTTTGGAAATATGCCTAAAAAAGGCACACGCCATCCATAAAATTTAATTGTTAAACTATCATTTGCTTCTACTGAAGACCAATCTTCAATAGAATCCCATTTCATAAACCATAAACTATTATTTATATTATAATGGTTTCCTTTTGTATCAACTACCATAAAATTTGTAAATCCATTTGAATCATATTGGTATTTTTTAGCAACAACAATTTCTCTCTTTTCCTTTGTTCCAAGAGCGTAACCTAAATTGCAAATAGAACCGATGCCAACAATTTTTAAAGTAATATTCGCATCTGTGTTATTTAAGGTGTCCTTAAAAATTTTTGTAAAATAGTGTAAAAATGAGCGTGACATATTATATAAAATACATTACTTTGCTTTTAATATATTTTATAAATGATTATACATTAAAATATAATCTACAAATACCAGAACCACCATTTCCTCCAGGAGCAGTTGAGTATGAACCTCCACCACCACCTCCGCCAGAATTTGTTGCTCCATTTGTTGGTGGACTACTAAACACCCCACCATTTCCTCCACCACCAACACCAAGACCTTTTGATGATGGCTGCCCTGAAATCATACCACCACCTCCACCGCCACCAACATTGAAACCATTTAATGTGCTTATATTATTTGCCCCACCATTTCCTGCTTTTGGATCAGTTGGACCTGGTGGATAAATTGGAGAAGTCCAAGCGCCTCCGCCGCCTCCACCGTTGGTTCCATTAGTTCCACCAGGATTTGTATACACACCACCTAAACCTCCAGCACCACTAGTTCCTCCTTGTCCTGATATTAAACCACCTTGTCCTCCAACTGCAGTTAAAGTTAATGGTCCTGTAATTGTTGAACTTTCACCAGTTGCTCCACTTGTAACAGAATTTGTTCCGCCAATTCCTCCATTGCCTATTGTAACTGTGTATAAAGAATTGTTTGTTGGTGTAAATACATTATATAATACATTACCACCGCCGCCACCCCCAGCTGCAGGAACCGCACTATTACAAAATCCGCCACCACCTCCACCACCAACAAGAAGATATGTAATTGTTGAATCACTTGTAAAATTTAAAAAAGTTATAGTTCCATTACCTGTAAAAGTAATAATTGTATTAAATTGCGCGTTAGATGATATGTCAAATGTTCCTGTTACAGAATATGATTTTGGTGGTGGAGGTGGTATATAAGGACAAGGTATAAAGCCGTCTGGATTACCAGTATAGCTATTATATTGTCCTAATGAGTTAAAGCATGGAAAACATTTACTATTATCACCTCCGCAAACTGATGCAAGACGATTTTTAGCACGACGATTTGCAATAGTAGATGCGCCTACACCATTTACGCCTGGTTTGTATTTGTTAAATATACCACGAGATTTATTACAATATATATTACCACCTGCAGCAAATTTAGTGCTTCTGCGGCCACCAACGCCTACATTTTTCTTATATAAAAAGCCTGGAAATCCAATTGAACTTCCATACCAAAAATTACCATTTGAATTACTTCCATTTCCAAAAGCAGACATTTTTTATATATATATAAATATATAAATATAATTATTTATAATATATAATTATAATGACTCAAATCGAATTGAAATTTATTAAATTGCGCGATTTAATTGAAAGATATCCTGAAAAAATAGAAGTAATTAAATTTAAATATATTGATTTGCTCTCTCAATTAACTCAAGTTTCTATTTATAGCGACCAACAATTTCTTTCTCTCGTTAATGATATTTTTAAAATGGGCACAATTATTGTTTGTTATAAATTTAATCCGTTGTCAGATGAGTTTGATATTGTTGCGTCAGGAACTATTATAATTGAACCTAAAATAATTCGCGGAGGAAAACCTGTCGGCCATATTGAAGATATAGTTACAAGTTCGAATTATAGAGGAAAGGGATTGGGACAAGATATTTTGGAACTTTTAATTCAAGAAGGAAGAGAGAAAAATTGCTACAAAATAATATTGGATTGTAAGGAAAGTTTGAAAGGTTATTATGGTAAATCTGGATTTAAAGAAACAGGGCTACAAATGGCGCTATATTTTTAGAAATATATTTTAAATATTATATATTTAATATATATGAGTAATAACAATAATTCTTGGTTTAGAAATTTATTCAGAAGACGACCGACGGCTGCTGAAGAAAGACAACAACAAGCACTAGCGGCGCAAAATGAAGCAACGCAACGTTTAGCAGCGTCACGTGCCGCACAACAAACAGAAATGGCTGCAGACCGAGTTACATTGGGTTCAAGAAACAATTTTGTAGAACAAAGAGAAGAAATAAGACCACCTGCGCAAGAAACAATTATAACAAATTTTAATATTCGAGATTTAGTAAACGATTATATAAATAATCGTGATAGGCTACCAGCCAATTTAAGAAATATACCCATTGGTGATTGGGACGTTTCAAGAGTAACCAATATGGCTAATTTATTTAATAATTACAATACATTTAATGAGCCTTTAAATAATTGGAATGTATCTAATGTTACAAATATGAATTCTATGTTTGATAGCGCATCAAGTTTTAACCAACCATTAGATCGTTGGGATGTATCAAATGTTGAAACTATGAGAAATATGTTTTCTTATGCATTAAATTTTAATCAAAATCCAAATTGGAATATTGGTTTAAATGTAAACACCAGGGATATGTTTCAAGGCACACCACTTGAAAGACAACTGCGTGAAGCAAGGGTTAATCTAATTGTGGCAAGAGCAAGAGCAGCACAAGCCGCACAACCGCAAGCAGCACGGGCAGCAGTCGCAGCAACAGTAGGTGTTGCATTTGAAATTCACGACGCATTTGACAATTTTAAAATGGCTAAATTTATGGATATTATTAGAAGAGAGATAACAAATAATCCTCCTCCTGCGAATATGTCAATTTATTTTCAAAGCAGAATACGCCCTTTAACAGCATTATTTGAATATATAGAAAATCGGGAACAAATAACTCAACTTATGACAATTCAATCAACAATTATAAGTTATCCAGGTTATGATACAAATAGAGAAAACGTAATAGATGTAATTAAATTTGTTGTAACACAACCAGAAGAATTTATTACAGCATATATTCAAACATTAATAACTGATTGTATGCGCGCATATTCAACAGGAAGAGCAACGTCTTGTGTTAAAGGAATGTATGAGCGTGTTTTCTTTTCAATTCGCGATACAGTAGCAACTGTGTGTTTAGACCAAATGCAGGGAACTGGACCAGCACCATTATGCAAACCAGTTTATATTGAACTTTTTGAGTGTTTTTATGAAACGTGGCCGAAGGAAGGACCAGGAGGATTAAATGAAATGACGCAAGAATGGTATGGAGATGGAGAAAGAGTAACCGCATTATCGCCAGAAAATAGACAAGAAGATTTTGTTAATTTTGTTCGCGGTAAAATTGAAGACCCAGCACGTTTCAGACAAGCCGAAGCGTCAATTAGAAAATACGCGAGAGAGGATTTACAAAATATGGGTTTGTTTGGCGGTAAAAGGCGTAATAAGAGAAGCGTTAAGAGAAGCGTTAAAAAACGTAATAAGCGAACTAATAAGCGAACCAGTAAGCGCAATAAAAAAACTATGAAAAAAAGACGTTAAATTTATTATATTTAGTTATATTATATATAATGGATCCATTCAGTAGATTAAATAATATATATCATTTTCAAACAATACCTGGAGGTGCACGAGATCTTGAAGTTGGAACAACATATTATTTTGTAGAAACGGCTGTTGAAAACTATAGAGGGCGTTCAGGTAGACCAAAGTATATTGGAACATATTTACGAAGAGTAAATGGGACTGATATTATAATTCGTCTTGAAGAGTATTTAAATGACCCTGTAATTAAATTAAGAAATTATAATGCTACTGGAAACAGACCCGTTTATTATAATGAAGGTGATGAAGCACAAATACAAGTTTTTGAAAATCAAATATATAGACATCATGATTCAATCTATATAATACCAAATTATGTAAGACCTGCAAGACCAGCACCAGCACCAAGAGCAAGAGCGCCAAGAGCAGCACCGCCAGCACAACAAACAATAATAACAAACGCTAATATTCGCAATTTAGTACTTTGGTACATTGATTATCACGAATTTATACCAGCAGATTTAAGAAATATACCCATTGGAAATTGGGATGTATCAAGAGTAACAAATATGGAATCCTTATTTTTTAATAAAAGAACATTTAATGAACCTTTAAATGACTGGAATGTATCCAATGTTACAGATATGGAATCTATGTTTAACGGCGCAACCAGTTTTAATCAACCATTAGATCGTTGGAATGTATCTAATGTTAGAAATATGAGAAGTATGTTTAAAAATACAAGTTTAAGTCAAAACCCAAATTGGAATATTGGACCAAATGTAATTACAACTAATATGTTTCAAGGAACACCACTTGCAAGACAAAGAAGAGGAAGACCGCAAAGAGCACCAGCAGAAGCAGCACAACCACCTCCTGCGGAAGCACCAAGAACAAGAGCGCAAAGAGCACCAGCAGCAGCACAACAAACAATTATAACAGACAATAATATTAATGATTTGGTTTCTAAATATTTACGTAATCGTAATAGATTACCAGCCGATTTAAGAGATATCCCAATTGGTGATTGGGATGTATCAAGAGTCACAGATATGCATTATTTGTTTTATGGCGCAAGAAATTTTAATGAACCATTAAATAACTGGAATGTATCTAATGTTAGAGATATGACTAGCATGTTTAGTGGTGCAACAAGTTTTAACCAAAATCCAAATTGGAATATTGGACCAAATGTAATTACAAGTAATATGTTTAGAGACACACCAATTGAAAGAGCAGCAGCACCTGCGGTAAGACCACCTCCACCCCCTCCTGCGGAAGAACCAGGTGGAGTTGCGTATGAAATTCACAATGCATTTGATAGATTTAAATTAAACGAATTTATTGGTTTAATTGAATCCAAATCGTATTTTATAAACAGAGATAGACCATTACAACCACTTATTGATAATATAAACGCAAATCCAGCCAATTCTGCAGCAGTAAAGCGCGATTTAACAGCAAAAATAAATAGAATATTTACTACTTTGAGAGAATATGGAGGATACGAAACAAATAAAGATAAAATTATAAAATGCATTCAATATGTTTTAATGCAACCTCAAGAATTCATTGACGCATATATACAAACATTTATATCGGATTGTTTAAAGGCATATTCAACAGGTAGACAAGAATCTTGTGTAAAAGGAATGTATGAGAGAATTTTTTACTCATTTCGCGATACAATTGCAACAATATGTTTAGACCAAATGCAAGGAACAGGTGCGTCACCATTATGTAAGCCAGAATACATAACATTATTTGAGTTTTTTTACGAAACGTGGCCCAAAGAAGGACCAGGAGGGTTAAATGAATATATGCAAGAATGGTATGGAGATGGTGAGGCGGTATCTGCGTTATCTCCAGAAAATAGAATTGAAAGTTTTGTTGATTTTGTTCGTCGTAAAATAAATAATGCTGCGCGTTTTAGACAAGCAGAAGCATCAATTAGAAAATATGCAAATGAGGACTTAAATGCGATGTTTGGTGGTAAAAGTCGTAGTAAGCGAAGCAGAAAGTATAATAAACGAACCAAGCGCATTAAGCATAATAAAAAAACTATGAAAAGAAGACGTTAATATAATACTAAAATATTTATGTTAGTATTATACATTTTTTACTTTAACTTTAATAAACATTTTTCTTCTTTAACAATTGTATATTTTTTAGATAATTCTATATTTTTATCAATAAAACAATCATAACATAAATTTCTTTCTTTATAACCATATTTAATTTTATTATAATAATATCCTTTATTGCAACCACCAACACAAATATCAGGTTCACAATCATCACATTCAGGCACATTTTTTAACCAGAATGATTTTTTAAATAATTCTTTTAAAATTGTGCTTCTTTCTTCAGTTTTTTTACTTTCTTCTAATCTAAATTGTTTATCTTTGGTATATTCTTCATAAAATTTACAAGGCTCATCAACAATATCAAATTGTTCTTTAAAACTATCCCACATATTTTTTTTAGCGCATCTAAAATATAAATATTCTTTATCTTCATTTTTTTTTATATCACAAGGCAAACCACAATTGCATAAAGGCAATTCTTTAATATTTTCATTATTTGGAAAATCATAATCAATACAAAATCTTGTATATTGTCCGCCTCTTATTTTTCTCCAATTATATTCATTATTAATTATTAAACACTCTGTAATATTATTTTCCGCATATAAATGATCGTAATATTTATCATCATTTTCATTAAATTTTTTTAATAACCATTTATTATATCCATTTTGATTATAAATTGTAAAATTATTATTTATTGTATCAATAACATTGCTATTATATTCTAAAAATTTACCTAATGTATTAACCTTATAAATAGCAACAATTTTTTCTGGCTTAAAAAGAGCAGTATTTAATCCTCCAATTCCTTCTCCGTGTTCCCAAAATCTTCTATATAATCTTGTTGTTTCACCAACATAATAATAGTCATCTTCGCATTTTAATATATATACCCAGTGCATAAATATTATTATTTTATATTTTTAAGTAAATTACTAATAATATAAAATTAAATTTGATTTAAAAGCATTTTTGCTCCACTTTTTCCAAAAGTGGATTAAGAGATTTTTCTGGTAGGAATATCGTTAGAAACAAGATAAATAGAGTTTTCAGTAATAATAATATACTCAGTTCCGCTCTTATAGAACTTTTGTATGGTGCTGGTATATTCATCTTCTGATTTTACTAGCAACTTCTCTCCGTTCTCTTTGGCTCCAACAAGGGCTTTTTTATCAAGGGAAGCAGCCCAATAATCCATCATAATAGGCTTATCATCAACAATGCTAAGTTTGGCGGCGTGCTTTAAGGTGACATCAGCGGGAAGTCTATAGTTAAACCCAGCTTCAGGTTTAGCTTCGGTTTTTTGTGCAGGTGCTTTTTCAGACATTTATATAATTTTAAATAATAATTCTTTAAATACTTATAAATATAAAAGTATTTTAATTTAAATATTATAAAACAAATATATAATAATGAAAAACGACGATACAAATAATTCTTTAAATAATCCAGATAATTACAAAAAATCAATTGACAGCAGTGTTGCCAATGTTGGAGAGAAATACGCCTATTTAATGCTGGAATATTACAAGTTTATTTATGACAATATTCACTTAAAAAACTCCAATCATTCCAAATATATTATTATTCGCGGTTTAGATACCTTAACCAATGTATTTTTAAATATTTTATCTGCAACTAAAAACTTGGAGCTTACATATTTTCATTGTCAAAAAGCCTATTATTTTTACGTCGAATTTGTCGGCCAAATATCCGATGATGAAAAGTCATTTTTACAGCTTACATCGAGAGACGCAACTACATATGTTTACAAAAAATCCGTATTTGAAATTTGCGAATCTTATAAAAAACCAAACGATGAGGATCATAATGATAAATGTAAGAAAATCGGACATATTGTTAATATTTTTCAAACCTATTTGCTTAAAATTATTCATTCCAATTCTACGAAAAACGAAGAAAATCTAAATTTAATAAATACCGCTTGCAGTAAGGTAATTGGTGCAGTAAATAAAATAAACTTATTTGACTTGGAAAATATAACAGAAAAATTATATAATAAAGTAGAAGATTTACCGGCCTTTTTCAATTTAAGTATTCAAATTATAAAAAAAATAAATAAAGGAAGCGACTATATTAAGCTTATTGAAAAAAAAATGGAATCTGATGAATTTAATAGCAAATTAGACGATTTAGAATCTTATTTACTAAGTTAGGCTTATAAATCCATTTCAATCACAATATTCTTCTTACGCATTTTCTTCTTTTTATCCTTCAATTTAAAACTAAATTCTTCGCCATCACCTTTTCCAGATGTTTTCTGACAAATGCTTTTGTATTCATTATGTAATATTACCTTAAGATAGTCATAAATAGTAAATAACACATTTTCATCACATCGCCCTACAATTAGCACACTACCTGTTCTAAAAATCATAAACGATACTTCCTTTATATTTTTGTATAAATGCTTGTTTTCTTCGGATATTTGACAACCATTTTGCACACTAACATCAGGATTATAATAAAACTTACATTGAATGCCAGGATAAGAGCAAGGATCATAAATAGATTGGATGTTATATTTATATTTAAGTATGTCATCTAATGCCTCACGATTGATGAAGAATCCGCAATTAAAATTGGAATTAATTAGCACCGTTTCATTTGTATCAGGTTTATACGCAAGTGGCTCCTTAATATATGGCTGCAAAGTAATAATAACATTTTCTAAAATTGTAAGAAATGTGGTTTCGCTTTGAATACCCGGAATTTCCAACTTTCCAGTATTAAATACCTTAACATGAAATTCCTTAAACATGTCATCAATTTTTAAACGCAAAATCAAGACAAAACAATTATAAAAGGCGCTCTTCTTCTTGCAGCGATAACTAAGTAAGTCTTTTTTGGATACACCAATGCTAATTTTACGAGTATCCTTAAATTTAATTCGTCCCGCAGGGTTATCAATATGCGTAATAACGTGTTCTTCAAAATAAGTTTCAGTTTTAAGCTTATCTTGAATAAACTTCAATTCTTCAGGATTTAAGGAATTAAACTTCATTTGTTTCTTAACTACACCATTACACGGTTTAGCATAAGGAATAATTGGAACTTGCCAAAAGATTTCTTTTAAGTCGATTTGCTTGTTTAAGTAGGCAATTTTCGTTTTAGTTGAAATGTAAATATCAGTAGCTTTAGGCGCTTCTGCAGTTAAATCAAATTCTAAATTCGCAGATACAAATTCTTCGCTTCCGCTTTTAAGAATTTCATTAATATCTTCTTCATCTGACATTATATCATCATCGTCGCCGCCAGATGATATAAAATTCTCCCATTCTTGATCAATATCCATATGTATACTCATAGTACTATAATTAGGTATTTTATCTTTATATTCTTTATATTATATTTAAATCAATTATTTTCTTTATTATATAATATAAAGAATGTTATCCAGACTTCATATCATCCATGAAAGACCCAGTATTGTTGAAATTAAGGAAAACTCCTTTACATCCATGAAGGAAGACTCTCCCAAAGCAGAATATAGTCTTAAACAAAGTTTCTTTGATCCATCAAAAAGTTCACCTCCTAATGATTTTATGATTAAATTGCAAATGAGACTTTCTAAATATAACAATACAATTTATGCAAATGTAAATGAAGATAGTTTAGATAACGAATAATATATATGTATATCATTATTTTGAACCTGAGAATGCATTAGATTTTCCACAAAATTTAGAAAATTTTCATTAACATTTTTTAAATGATTACGAATAATATAATTTAAGAAATCCTTAATTATATTTTTTTTATCAACATTGTATTGAATGCTAATAGTATCAATATAACTTTTCATTTTATCAATCTTTTCTCTCTTATTAATCATTTGAATTATATTTTCCCATACATCGTTATCAATGATAAATAGTAAGTCTTGGTTATTAGATGTATTTTGATTAGACTGCATAAAATTAATCATACTTCTTATGTCGGATTTATATAATTTTTGAATACACGAGAGAGATTTTTGCGACATATTTAATTTTTCGGAATCTGAAATATGTGTTAAAAATTGAATAATTTCTTGTTTTGGTAGCTGATTAAATCGCAAGCGAATAAATTCATTTTGCAAACCTTCATCAATTTTGCTTATATAATTGCAAATAAGACAAAAACGCACACCTCCAGAATAATTTTGCAGCAAATATCGCAGCGCTTGTTGGGCGTTTTTAGTCATATAATCAACTTCATCAAGTATAACAAATTTCATACCCGTATTAAATAAGGGTTTTGAATTTACAAATGAATTTATTTGATTTCTTATAATGTCAATTCCTCTCTCGTCGGATGCGTTTAAATGTATAATTAAATCTTTGTTTTTATTGTTTAACTTTTCTTGATATGCATTTATAAGATTAATAATAGTTGTCGTTTTACCTGTGCCTGGTGGTCCGTAAAAAAGTAAATTGGGAAAATAGGAAGTTTCAATAATGTTTTTAAGGATTTGCTTGTTTAAAGGATCTAAAACAATATCGTCAAAATGTTTAGGTCTATATGCTTCCATTAATGGTATACCACTATTTGACATTTATATTATAGTGAATACAACAAAGTATTTAATACTTAATATTTAATAAATTTAAAAATTGAAATTAAAATATTAAAGATAATTAATGAATAAAAATACAACTATGTCAGGATATCTTGAGTTAATTATTGGACCTATGTTCTCAGGCAAAACCAGCCGCTTAGTAGAAGTCTATAAACAATGTCAATTTTGTAATATAGATGTTTCGGTAATTAACCATAATATTGATAATCGTTATGATGAAGAATTATTATCAACTCACGATAAGGTCAAAATTCCTTGCATTAAAACCGAAAGATTACGCGATGTTTATTTTAATAATGAAAGTTTATCATTAGAAAACGATAATATTAAAAATATACCACGTATTCAAGACAAATCTGAAATTGCAAGAAGCAGTGTTATACTTATAAATGAAGGTCAGTTTTTCGATGATTTATATGAAGTTGTTGTTGAAATGTTGCAATGTGGAAAAAAAGTTTATGTTTGTGGTTTGGACGGAGATTTTGAGAGAAAAAAGTTCGGACAAATTTTGGATTTAATTCCATTATGTGATAAAGTAGAAAAACTAACTTCTCTCTGTTCTTTATGTAAAAATGGAACTCGCGGAATATTTTCAATGCGCTTAACACAAGAAACAGAACAAACAGTAGTTGGTTCAGATATTTATATTCCAGTTTGTAGAAAATGTTATGAAATAAAAAAATGAAGTGTAAAAATATATATTAAAACAATTTAAATCAATTTATGTAATGTATATATTAATGTCTGTAGAGGATGGTAAGGAAAACATTACTACTAACCCACAAGTAGTCCCTAAAAAACGTGGAAGAAAGTCTAAGAAAGAGCTCGAACTTGCTGCAGCTCAACAAGCGAAAGAAAAGAATAATATTCAAGTTTCTATTGAAGAATCAAATGTTAATAATGCTGATAACAATGAAAGTGTAGATTTTTTAAATTTAACTGATGAAAATAATATTGCGTCGCCATTAAATAATGATTTAGATGCAGATACAGATGCTGATAAACCAGTTGCTAAAAAACGCGGTAGAAAACCCAAAGGAGGTAAAATTATACAACAAGTTGTGCCTATTACAAATGCGATTGAAACCAAACCAAATGTTATTTTACATTTAAAGTGTTCTCTCAAAGATTTGCTTACTTTTTCTGGCAATGATAACACAATTCAGTCTTATAATTTTCAGAGTTCAAACCATTTAGCGTTTGATATAATTAATCCTGAACCAACTACGTTTACATCATCGATTGTTCCAACTGCGCAACATAAATATACAAATAATGATGACGATGACGACGATTATGATGAAGAACCTGGAAAGGAAAACGATATTCGCGAAGTTTGGAAAAAGTTGAAAGCATTAGAACATAACTTACATATTAACAATATTTGCGACAAAAAATCCGCTTGTTTTTGGTGCACTTATGACTTTGATAATCCGCCCGTTTATATTCCCAAACATTTTATTAAGGAAACTTACCACGTCTATGGATGTTTTTGTAGTCCAGAGTGTGCAACTGCTTATTTAATGGATGAAAATATTGATAGTTCATCTAAATTTGAGCGTTATCATCTTATGAATCATATTTATTCAAAGATTTATGATTATAAGAAGAATATTAAACCCGCACCTAATCCGTATTATATGCTTGAAAAGTATTATGGCAATTTAAGTATTCAAGAGTATAGATCATTATTAAGAAATGAGCGTTTATTTTTAATTGTAGACAAACCTTTAACGCGAATTTTGCCCGAACTTCACGAGGATAATGATGATTTTATTATAAATAACAAAATTATTCCATCAAATACATATCAAATTAAGAAGAAGTTGCAGAAGAAACAAACCAAAAGCACCATTTTAAGTGAAAGATTTGGTTTAACTCAATAATTATAATTATAGTTAAAGTTATATAACTTTAAATATAATTATGCTTTATAATATCCATATATATCATTATCATTGGTATTGGTATTTTTATTTTTATTTTTACAATCAAGTAAATAACTATCTAATACAAAAGATGTATATTGTGGCATATTTTTAATATAGTCATTAAATGCATCAAAATTTTTAAAAAATTCAAAAAAATTTCTATATTCATATCTTTTAACGTGAACACATCCAAATAAAGAAAAAACTAAATCAAATTGATTTCTAATTATTGGATTATATCCAAGACTATCTGTTTTTGAAAAAATTACATAAATATTTTTATGTCTTGAATTCAAAACAATGGATTTTAATAATTTATTTTGGTCTATTAATTTAAAATCCATTATAATAAAGTCATCAATTATAATTAATAATGGTTTATTGTCAGGATCTTTTAATGTTAATAATTTAACATTATCTTTAAAAACTCTAGTTGCATTTGGAAAATCTAAATAGTTGTTTTGATTTGCCATAATTAAAACATTTTTATCTTCAATATTATGAAGTTGAATAAGTTTATTTGCAATATTTTTAACCAAAGTTGTTTTACCCATTTCTCTTGCACCAGTAATAATAATATTATGAACCTTACCAACAGTTCTATTTAATTTAGCATCTAAGTCAATATAACTTGCATCTGTATTCATTTTAATAATGCTTTTTAATATATCTTTAAATTATATTTTACTTTTAATAATTATATTTAAATATATTAATATGGATCTTAATCAAGATGGCGTCGATGAGTTTTCCATTTGGAATATAAATCAAGTTTTAACACATATAAAAGACAATGCGATTTCATTTATACTTTTAATATGCGTATTTTTTATTATATATTTAGTAGATCGTTTATCAAATTATAATATGGCTTTAATGGCTATGCCTGCAATGCCTGCACCTATAACTATGATGCCAAAGCTCGGAAAAAAGCGCAAGGATAAGCGTCTTTAAAGCGTTTCGAAGTTGTTTTAATATATATTCTAAAAACCAACTTAAAGAGATTTTACTAATATAGTGTAGCAATGCCAAAACCAGATAAATACCAAAAAACTAAGTTTACCAGAGAGCGTAAGGAAGCGTCTTCTGAGGAGGATATTATAAGAAATAATGCGGAGTTAGAAAAGCAGAAGGAACAGCGTAAGGCTGAGCGTCAATATAATACGGATAAATCAAAGGGATTAATTAAAGAAGAAGAGAGAAATGATAAATAAATTTTTTATATGATATATATTTTTTATATAATATAAAAATCAAATACTTAATGTCTTCTTTTGGTTCCTTTTTTACCTTTTCTTAAAGTTTTACGTGTTCTTTTTGCTTTTTTAGTGCGCTTACCACCTGCTTTACCAAATTTAGTTTTAAGGTCTAAGAATTTTCTGTTCACTTCTTCTTTATTTTTACAACCAGGATTTTTGTCTGGGTGAAATTGTAAAACTTGTTTATTATATGGTATTGTACTATTTGGCTCTATACCTGCAGAGGGACAGTCTTTAGTGCCTTCAACATCAACTTCCATTTGAACTGATTTTCCAACTGGAACAGTTGTAGGTGTAGGTATTTGTGGCATTCGTGGAGCTTGAGGTTCAGGTTGAGGCGCAGAACTATTTGGAAACATAGTGCGAATATTATTAAATTTAACCTTTCTAGTTGATTTACCAAAATTATCGTAATCATTGTTAATTATATCTATAACAGGTACACTCTTCATTCCTTTTACAATGTCATTTGCTGTAACTGTTGGATTACTTTTTTTAAATTCATCATACCATTTTAATAATGATTTAATATAAAATAAAATAAGCCTATCATTGCCATACATTATTCCTAACTCAGGATATGCAATTAAAGCTATAATTTGTTTTTCAACATTTGTAAATGGTACTTGAGTGTTATTAAGAATAAGTTTATTATAATTATATTCCCTAAAATCATTGTTACTTAAATAATTAGGCATTTGATTATTTGATAATAAAATATCTGACATTTCTCTCAAAATGGCTAATTTTGGTGATTCAAAATCATTACCTGATATTCTTTCATCGTATCGTGAATATTTAATTAAAGGCCATAATGGATAATCTTTATCTCTTGTGCTACGAATTCCAGGAACTACCTTAGATAATCCAATTCTGGCACTTGTAAACGCGTTTCTTAAACCTTTTGCATCATTGTGCGTTAATGTTCTTCTATTAATATAATCTGTAAAGTTTGCTGGATTGTCTACCATTACAATTATAAAATATATAAATATTATAATTTTAATAACGTCTTCTTTTGGTTGCTTTTTTAGAACGCTTTGTGTTTTTTACTTTACGACTTTTTCGCTTCACTTTACCTCCCATAATCGTGCATTTACCATCTTTATTCTTTTTACACGATTTGGGATTCTCTCTATCTAATTTCGCAAACTCCTTTTCTAATTCAGATTCCCAATATGTATCTTCTGCCGCACGTCTTGCTTCTTCTTGTCTTCTAGCCTTATCTAATTTGCCTTCTAAATTGGCGCTAGCAACTTGACTACGAGAAATAGAATCAGAAATTGCCTTTGCATTTGCTGCTGATTTTTTTAAAAATGCTTTTTCCTTTTCTAATTCTTTTATATATTCATCACATTGCCATTTTGGATATACTTTACACATTTTTTCTACCAATTGTAGTTTTTCTTGAAAACTTAAATTAGGACCCAAACTATAAGGACCATATGAAACGTATCCAGACATTTATATTATATTATATTATAATATTTTTTTGGCTTCTCCTTTTTCAACACGAACTTGATAATCTCTCATATTTGAATCTAATTTATTACGCAATTGTCTATAAATTTCTTGGTTTACTGATTTAACTTGTGCTGCTGCCTTCTTAATTGGAACACCTAAATACTCCTTAACAACTGCTATTTCATTATATTCATGTTCCTTTAGTTTTTCTAATGCTTTTTCCTCATTGTAATCGGTTTGTCTCATTACAAGTGCAACCTTTTCTTTAATCTTGTCATCCTGATCTAAAGACATTTTTCTTATATGAATTAGATAAATTATTTTTTAAATCATATTAAACGAATAGTTATATATATAAATATACTAAAATGAAAGAACCCAGAGACATATATAATACTCAACCATTGTTAAATGAAATCGAAATTGTTGTTAAAAATGGATTGAATAAAATGTTAGCAAAATACTTAGAAAGATATGAATTATTAGAAAGAACACATAAACAATTAATGAATTTGCCTTCTATTAAAGAAGAAATTGGTAATATAAATTCAGATTTAAGCGATGAATCTGAATCTGATAATGAATATACACCAATTATAAATAAGGATCAATCTAATATTGATATAATGGTTGCAAATAGCAAAATTGAAAATTTGATTTCCAGTCAATCCATTGCTAAATTGGATATTGTTAATATTGAAGCTAAATTAGATCGTCTTGAAAAGAAATACGCAGGACTTTATCCTATGCTTGATAAGATTCTTGATAAGATTGAAAATTTAAATAATGATATGCAAAAAATGAAATCAAATGCAACCAATTCTACTACAACCAATGTTGCAGCTGAGCCTACTATTGTTTCTGCTTGTCAAAATGAAAATATTAAGTTTGAAATTAAAGAAGAAGAGCAAATTAAAGTTGTAAATATTGATGCACCTGTTTTACAAACAAAAGAAGAAAGTGTAACTGTAAGCAAAGCTGATGAATCTGACGACGAAGACGTAGAGGAGGACAGCGAAGCCGTAGAGGAAGAAGACGACGAAGACGTAGAGGAAAGTGAAGAAGAGGAGAAAGAAGAAGTTGAAACTGAAACCGTTGAAAACGTAGAGGAATCTGAAGAAGACGTAGACGACGAAGAAGCCAGTGTAGAAACTGAAACCAAAGAAGAAGAGGAAGAAGACACTGAAAGTGTAGACGACGAAGACGTTGAAGACGCTAAAAGTGTAGAAACTGAAACCAAAAAGGAAGACGTAGACGACAAAGAAGAGGAAGAAGAACTTGAAATAATTACAATTGATGATGTAGATTATTGTGTAAATAATGAAGAAAATGGATTTATTTGGGAAATTACAGAAGATGGTGAGCAAGGAGAAAAAGTAGGATATATTAAAGATGGCGAACCATTCTTTTATGCAGATGAGAAATAAATTATACTTCTTTAGAGAGAAAAATAAAAAATATTTTTTTGCTCTACTTTTTTTAAAAGTAGATTTATAATATAAATATATTATAAATAATGATAAATTTATGCCCTCCAGCAATTATTTATTTAATATTCTCAATAACTCAAATACTTATTGACACATATAAGGGACTATATAATACCGCATTTATGAAGGTAATTGTTGCATCAATGGTTACACTTTTATTAAATATATTATGTGAAAAAGGTTTAGGTGTTGTATCTTGGATTATTGTTTTTATTCCATTTATATTAATGACTGTAATTGTAACCTTTTTATTGTATTTTTTCGGTTTAAATGCGTCTACTGGAACATTTAGCCAAACGTTAAAAGGCGTTACAACAGATAATTCAGGAAATATACTTATTTATGATCCCGAATATAATCCATCTGTCAAGCCAGTTTATTTTCAATCTCCAAATATTATAGTGCCAAATCCTTCTGCAAATAATGTTAAAACTGTAAATACAAATACTACTACAGTTAATAATACATATAATCCAGTGCCATACGGCAGCAGTAGTCCAGCATATGTAAGTTAATTATTTATTAAATTTCTCTCTATAAATATAAATAAACTACTTAAATATTTTGTATTAAATAGTTATATCAAATGATAGGACAACTATTTAATACGCTGTTATATATAATGCTCTTTGCGGATGTTTTAGAGAGAAGATATCCAGAAGAATTTAAACGAATAATGATTGAATTTTCATATAATTGCATTTATGCATTTAGTAAACTTCAAATTATTTTTGGCAAAGCTAATACATATATTAATAAATATATTGAAACCAATCCAACATTAGCCAGAATTAAAGACAATGTGAATGCGTTTTTAAAGGCTTCTACTGGATTTCCTATTTCTCAAGTATGGATTAAAGACGGAAAACCAATTAACATTATAAGTTCTGGCGAAAAAGTAGAGAAAAATAATGATTTTGACTTTCAAATTGTTTCTTGGTATAGTGAAACAGATAAATGTATAAATAAACTAATTGTATATAAATTTGAAGGTTGGAAAGATGGAATTCCATTATCTGGCTCATCAGACTATAAATTTATGCTTCTTGAAATTCAACTTGGAGAGAATGCTTATAAAATTGACCTAAAAACCAGCGAATTTAACTACAATTTAGTAGGTAATAAATTTACAAAGCAATTTTTTATTTATTATTTAAGAGAGCACTTAAAGGTTACTAACGAAGATACAAAAATTAGTCTTAAAGTAATTGATCACGATGTTAATTCACTTCATATTGATTTTACAGATAATAATGAGTATATTGAACTTGAAAAGAATAGTTATAAGACGTCAATTGTAAATAAGGTAGCAATTGAAAATATTGAAGAAGAGAATGTAATTGTAGAAGAGAATTTAGAAAATTAAATATATTTATAAAACAATTTAAAAAAAAAATGAAATAATAAAATAAGAATGTTATCCCAGCATACAACAACAATGGAAAACGAAACTTCTAGTACTAATTCTGTGGCTTATCATCCCTTGTCCAACAGGTGGACTTTATGGGCGCATTTACCTCACGATACTGATTGGAGCATTAAGAGTTACATTCCTATTTCTACTTTTACTACGGTTGAAGATGCAATTGCAGTAACTGAAACATTGCCCGCTGTTATGGTAGAAAATTGTATGTTATTTATGATGAAAGAAGGTATTAATCCTACTTGGGAAGACCCTAAAAATAGAAATGGAGGAGTATTTTCATATAAAATTACAAACAAGCATGTATGCAAGGCGTGGAAGGATTTAACTTATACAATTGTTGGCGAAACTGTAAGTAAAAATCCTAGTTTTGTGAATTGTGTGAATGGGATAACAATTTCTCCGAAAAAGAATTTCTGTATTATTAAGATTTGGATGAGTGATTGTAATAATCAAAATCCTCAGGTGGTTACTACTGACCTTAAGTTGCTTTCACCTCAAGGTTGTTTATTTAAGAAGCATACACCTGAATATTAGATAAATATTAAAAATAAATAATAAAATTAAAATAATTTTTTTTATTGATTATTTTAATTCAAATACTTTTAATTATTAATTTGCACAAATATAAGCGCCACCAATTCTAACTCTAAATGAACCACCTTGAACGTCTCCTTTTGTTATATTTGCTGTGTTAGCAGAAGCACCTGTTTTGAAAAATAAGTTTGCATTATTTCCATTTGCACCACAAGAAGCAGCAAAATAAACTGATGCTGTATTCATTCCATTTATAAGTCCTACGGTAAAAGAAGATGCAGACGTAGTATTATTTTGTTGAGGTAATGAAATACTTAAATCGCCAGCATTTAATGATGCCATTGATGATGATTGAACCTCAACACTAAAAACACAAAGATTACCAATTTTAACAAATCTTCCATCTTGAGTTGTATAAGTGCATGTTCCCCCGCCACTGCTTATAATTGTTGGAACATAATTAGTTGATAAAAAATTTGCATAGTTTGTTAGTTGATTAGTTGTAGAGGCACTTGTAGAACAAGTCGGAACAATTGTTCCAAATGATGTAACACCTGTTGTAGCATTAATTGTTTGTGCGGTGGTTCCGCCTGCTGATAATATTAAATTATTTGCGGTACCGGTTCCAATTGCGGATGATGCTACTGTAGCACTTGAAGCATTTATACTTAATTGTAAAAATCCTGAATTAGCAACATCACTGTTGTTATGAATAGTTATTAAAGATGTTGACGATGTTCCATTTGGGGATATTGTAATACCAGTTCCTTGATTTGTAAAAGATGAACGAAAACCAAATCTATTAGCAGGTTGTATATCTGACATACTATTTGATGTAATATACTGAGCAGTTGATGTTGCAAAATTTAAATTTCCTGTTAAAATAGAACCTGAACCAAACGATAATGATCCTGTTGATGGAATATAAGATAATGGCGTTGTTGTTATATCAGCTCTTAAAGTTTGTGAAGTTCCTGAACCTGAAACAAATGTTGGATAAAATGTTGCATTTGTATTTGTATCTGTAATTGATATAGCTGTAGATTGACTTACTAAACCATCAGCATATGTTTTATTTACTAATTGATTAGCTGTTGTTGGTACAGCAGAACATTCTGGTAAGGTTGAAAATGTTGTTATACCATTATCAGCAACTGTTACTCTATTTATATTATTAGTTTTTAAAACTACATCTCCAGTTCCTTTACCTTCTACAACTAAATCTGTATTAGTATTACTGTTAATATTATTTACTCTTAAATTCCAATTATCTGTTCCAGATGGATCTGTTAAATATAAGTTACTCATTATAATATATTTTTATAATTAAATATATTATAAATAGTATTTTAAGATATTTTTTCAATAAATACATGACTATTATTTACTAAAGTAAAACTACCTACACCTGCAGTTCCTACACTTATTACTAAAGTACTAGGATTAGGAGTTGGTGATGCAAATACATAAATTAATTCAGTTCCTCTACCACAAATAGTGTTATTTAAATTCCAATAATGTCCAGTATCTAAAGCAGAACCATTTAGTGTAAAACCTATTTGAGCATATGAACCATATGTTGTTCCACTACAAGAAGCTGATAATGTTAATGATATTTTATATGTTCCATAAGTATTTAATAATATATTTGTTGTAGGAGAGCTTAAAGTTATTGATGAACCTCTTGAAGCAGAACCAATCCAGCTAATACTTCCTGTAGTTGTAGATGTAGATGTTAAATATAAATATGAATTATCAACATATTGTTTATTTACTAATTGATTAGCTGTTGTTGGAACTACAGAACATTCTGGTAAGGTTGAAAATGTTGTTATACCATTATCAGCAACTGTTAATCTATTGATACTATTAGTTTTTAAAATTACATCACCAGTTCCTTTACCTTCTACAACTAAATCAGTATTATTTACAGATTCTAATAAATTAATATTATTTATATATCCTCCAGTTCCTGTAAGACCATATGTTGATGTATTTGAAAATCCAGTTTGTGATAATGTTAAACTAGTTGGATCTATTTTACCAGATACATATAAGTTACCTCCAACTATTACATCAATTCCTGTTACACCTATACCAACATATGAGTCCCCTGTAATTGAATTTGTAAAATTAGTGTTTATCCATTGACTTGCACCTGTTGGACCTGTAGGTCCTAAACTAGAATTACCCGATGAGTATTTTATGTAATATCTCATAACAATATATGGTTGTAAATTATTAATTGGCGTATTTGTTGTTGTATTATTATTAACTGTAGTGCTAGCAGTTATATTTGCATTACCACCTTGTGTTGATGAATAATTTGTTCCTGTATTTGCTTGTAACTGATATACTACAGATGTATCAATTCCAGATGATGATGCTGCTACATTAGTTCTTTGAATGTTATGTGAATGACCACTATCAGTTGCTGTTGTTGTTGCAGGGTGTGTATGTGCTGGTAAATTATTTGCTATCAATGTTGTTGAACTACTTCCACCTGTTAAACCTATTAAATTAAAACTTAAATCAGTATTGTCATAACCTGTTATAACGCGAGTTTTTATGTTTGGTAAAGTAAAAGTAGTTGCACCATCACCAATTCCATAAGTTGTTCCTATTACATTAAATAATTCACTATATATTGTTCTTGAAACATTTGAACCATCACACAATAAATATGGTCCTGTTATTGTTGAAGTTAGTGGTCCAGACCACGCAATTACTGTACCAGCTGGTGCACCATCAGACGGTCCGGTAGGTCCAGTATTTCCAGTTGGGCCAGTATTTCCGATTCCAGCTATTCCACCAGCATTATATTCTTCCAATATAATACAATTTGATGATGTGCTATCACCAATAATACCCATAGATGTTGAAGCAGGTGAACTACCTAAATTTAATTGATAAAATAAAGCATATGTTATAGCATTTGTTGAATTAGCTGTATCCATAAAAACAAATGTATAAATATCTCTTAGTGAACCACTTCCATTGCCTGTTCCTAAAATAGTATCTTGGCCTACAAGTGAATATGATACACCTGCATTGCTAGTTTTAGCTATACCTATTGTTAACGTTTCACTTGCACTATTTGATGTAATATATTTTACTTTAAATGTAACTTTTATTTTATTTAACGAATTTTGTGGAGTTATTGACAAACTATATCCAGATGCCGCATAACCATTAATACCTAATCCTGTAAATGCTGAAGAAACGCTTGCTGTTGTTTGTAGTGAATTTGTAAAACCAGTATTTAATGAGTTATATTGTAAAATAACACTGGCGCCGTTTTGTCCTGTTGAACCTTGTAATCCAGTTGGTCCTTGTAATCCAGTAGGGCCTTGTAATCCAGTAGGGCCTTGTAATCCAGTGTTTCCTTGTAATCCAGTAGGGCCTTGAATTCCTGTTGGTCCTTGTAATCCAGTTGGGCCTTGTAATCCAGTAGGGCCTTGTAATCCAGTTGGGCCTTTAATTCCTGTTGGGCCTTGTAATCCAGTTGGCCCTGTTGGCCCGACATAAACTACTTGAGTAACAGTAAAAATAACAGAAGGAATTGCAGGATGTGCTGGAGGTATAGCACTTGAAGGATCTGCATTTAATAAAATATTTGTATTATCTGTTGACCACATTAATTGAATGTAATCGTGCGCATTATAGGTAGCTACAAAATTCCATGCTGCAACAACATATGGGTTAACAGGTCTTACTGTAACTTTTGTATCTGTATCAGGAATATCTATTCCATTTTTTCTTAACCAAATATTTACAGTTTCACCTGTGCCACCGCCTCCAGTATTATAAAGTTGAACTGAAAATTGCAAATTGTATGTACCTTGATTTGCAAAAGTTATCTGCGTTTTATTTCCTGAAGCATCAGCTACCATACTAACGCCATTTGCTTCGTCTGTTATTTCTGCAATCATTGGATAAGATTGTGTAACGTCATTTGAAGATTGATCTAAAATACTATGAAATACACCATAATATCCTAATGCTCCTAAACCTGCTGGACCTTGAGGGCCTGTTACGCCTGTTGGCCCAGTTCCTACACCTCCTGTTACTCCTTGTGGTCCAGTTGGCCCAGTAACTGAACTTGCTGCTCCGGTTGGGCCTACACCTCCGGTGTATCCTTGAATTCCTGTTGGCCCAGTATTTCCTTGAATTCCTGTTGGCCCAGTATCTCCAGTATTTCCTTGAATTCCTTGAATTCCAGTTGGTCCAGTATCTCCAGTATTTCCTTGAATTCCTGTTGGCCCAGTATCTCCAGTATTTCCTTGAATTCCTTGAATTCCTGTTGGCCCAGTATCTCCAGTATTTCCTTGAATTCCTTGAATTCCTGTTGGTCCAGTATCTCCTACACCTCCGGTGGGTCCAGTAACTCCTACACCTGCAGCGCCAGTTGGTCCTTGAGGTCCGGGTGGCCCAACACTTCCTCCTCCACCGCCTTGATTACATGGCACAAAACAATCACACGGGTCTGGCTCTGGTGGCACATAATCACAAGATTCACCGCATTCACATACATCTGGTCCTTCATAATCGCAATCTGGACAAGGAACATAATAACCTTTTGTACATGGATTAGAGCATGGATTTGCTACATATGGTGCGCCATTTATGTAGGAAACATTTAAATTTGTTACTGTTATATTTTCGCTTACTATATTTTTGGCATTAATGTTACTCATTATATTATAATTGTATAACATATTTTTAAATAAATTAAACTGAATTTACTTAAAAATAATTAATTAGGAATTGGAAAAGGTCTTTGGTTCTTTTCTATTACTAAAGGTTCTGGTATATAAGTTGGTTTAGATTCATAAATATTTGCAGAACTTAGTTGCGCTATTTCAGGAGTAAAGCATGGCGCAGGATTAACTAAATTAGTTGAATTAATACCAAATAAAAAAGATTCTGTATCTGCAGCATTATATGACAATTTATTCCAAGGAATTTGTGCTGGTAATAAACCATTTCCAGGTAATCTTGTATTATATGCTGCTCCATATTGCGAGTTAGGATACAACGTATAATTTTCAAATTGTTTATATTCTCTCTGTTCTAAAGAATAATTACCAGGTGTGTTTCTATTGCGAGTAGAAGCCATTTATATAATTGTAGTATAGATTTTAATTTTATTTTAACAAACCAGAGAGAATTGCCATATTTTCATTACTAATCGCACCATTTTCTAAATATTCACTAATACATTTATGAGCCGCATCTAAATAACAAAATGAATGTAATACCATAAGACCAATCATTTTATCTTCTGTTAAAAACTTCGCCGCCGCATTTGTCATACAATTTTCTAAATAAGCGCAATCTTTTATGCGTTCATATAAATTCGCAATTTCAACATCTATTAATTTATCGTCATATTCTTCTAAACCAAAAATATTTAAAAAATCTTGGCGATAAAGTTCGTCTCTCACATCATCCTTATCCCATTCGCTAAGTTTTTCTTCCTCCTCTTTTAAAAATATATCATCTTTACAATAAATACATATATGGTTTGTGTTATACATTATAGTTATAAATGTATATCATTAATAAATATTTAAATCAATATAATTTAAATATTAATTGCTTTTAAACCTTCAGACTTTTTAATTGTATTGGTAAGTAGAATGTTTGTTATTATAATCAACATCTCTCGTTAGTTCACGAGAAGGAACACCGCCGCGAACCCATCCTTGAGCCGCATCGCTTTCAATATTAGAGTTCTTAATCTTTTGTTGAACTGCAGGTAAAAGAGGAGTTTGATGATACTTAATATAACTCTTTTCGCTTAAGTTATTTACAGAACGCTTGTTAACAATTTGCTCGCCTTGTTGAATTTGTGCCTCCATAACAGGATTAACAGATCCGCGTCCCAAATATGGGACAGTAGCAAAAGGGCGTTGAAATAAGTCAATATGACTTCTTGGGTGAGTTTGAATAGAACCAATTAAAAGTTGAGAATTGGCATCAATATTGCAGCCGCCAGCGCCAGAGTTGTAACCGCCATTATACATAATGCCAGGTTGGGAAGTAGCAAGAGCAATGGGGTTCTTCATAGAGCAATCGGAAGCAAAATAGTTTTGTGTTTGATAATTACAAGAGGCGACATTTTGAATATCAGTTTGAGAGATATTGCACTGGTCGAGTCCAATTCTACTCATGTTTTCGAAGGTATATCCTGAATAGGTAGCCATTTATATATACTATTATACATTATTTTTTACCTAAAACTAATAAATAAAAATATAATATAAATACAAAATAATTTATTTATATTATGAGTTTAACAAAACAAAATCCTGATATTTTATTGGAACATTCTGATGTATATTCAATATTAGAAATACAAGTGTTAAATGAAAATATTAAAAATTATTATATTGAAGCCGCAAATAAATTTAATGCTAAACTTTTTGCAGACCCAGCAACTGAAGGAAAACATGTATTATTTCCTCTTATATGTTCTAATGACTTGCGAATTCCTACATATAATAGTAGAAATGATATAGTTCCATTTAATACACAAGTTAAATTAAAAAAAACTTTATATTCAAAAACATCAAGCCACCCATCTACGTGCATTCGTCTTATAAAATCAATACCATATTTAGTTCCTATGATTACTACAAAATATAACGGCATTGTTGAAGGAACAATTTTTAATTGTGAATACAAAGATATTCAATTATCGTCTTTTGAGACATTATTATATATTGAAACTTTTCATCCAATGATAGTAAAAATTGTAGATAACTTAAATAACAAAGATCAAGTTCAACCTTTTATTGTTTAAATTTCTTTATCTTCATCTTTATCTTGTATAACGCCATTAGAAAATTTAAAAATTCTATTTTTACAGGTGCAAGAGTGTTTAATTTCTTTTTTTTCACTGCCAATTTTTGTATAAATTAAACAATCATCGCATTTTTCAAATAATAATTTATCTTCTGGTTTTAATTCATTATATAGTTCTTCTGATAAAATTTTACAACTGCTAAAAGAATTCGAAACATAAACAGACAAATCGCCCCAAGGATTTTTCCAATAATTAACTTGTGCTTTACATTTTTTACAATAAATTGCGTTATCATCATCCCAAAATCCAGCACGCATTATTCGCATTACATTGGATTTTATATATTCTCTAAATTCCTTTTTTTTAGCTTCTTCAATTATGTCTTGTGTATCCATTTTAATTATATAAAATTTAACTTTTTAAGTAATATTTATATACAATTTTAACAAAATGGCGGTCCATATGCAAATGTAACGAGAGAATTACGAACACCTCTTATTACTGGTTCTACACGGTGAAGCAAAAAAGAAGGAAATATAATAATAGTTCCGCGTTTTCTTGGCATTACCTGCAGCGTTTCATAATTTTGTATTACTAAATTTCCGCCATCATAATCGTCTCCATCTGACAATTGAACTATAACAGTTAATTTTCTATATTTTGTGACACCAAAATTTCCTAAATCTGTGTGCATTTTAACAAACGCATTGTATTCTGAACTATATTCCATAAATTTTAAAGGTTCTCCAAAATCATATAAATTAAACGACCAATATAAATTGTTGGCTTTTACAACTTCTTCTCTAATTTTCTCATAAAAATAATTTACGTCTTCATTGTAATCATATAAAAAATAATTGGATTTAGTATTAAATTGTGTTGTGTCTACAATATTTGGCGTTATTTTTTGATATTCCAAGTTTAATTTATTACCCATTGAAACAATATTCATACATTCAATATTACAAAATATAGGTTCGGGTGAAAAATAATAAGACATAGTATTTAATGGTTTTGGATAAGCGTGTAATAAATTACTTTGAACTTGGGCGAAATATGAATTATCTACTGTTAGCAATTCTTTCTTTTTATTATTGTTATCTATTTCAGTCATTAAAATAGTATTTAATAATATTTTTAATATGTTTAAGAATATTATTTTGTATGTAAATTATATCAACCTAATGTCTTGTGAATATTATGCAGAAGTTGTAAAAGAACCTGAATATAACAATCCTTATTATCACGAAATGGATGTTGCAAGTATGACTCTTGTTGTGTTATTTTTTGCTTATATATGCCAGCTTATTATACTTTATATAATATCGTTTGGATTATTAAAAATATTTGATAATATTGTATTAAAAATAATTAACAAAATAATATTAATTTTTATTATATATTACGTTATTTGTTTAGCATATAGGTATATTATTTATTTATATGTATTAGATAAATACAAAACTGCAGAACAAGCGCATAAAAAAGAATAATATTATTTTAAGTTATTTATTATATAGTTTGTAATTTCTAATACTCTATAATCACTTAATATTTGTGCCATAATGCTTATTTCCTTTTTACAAAAACCTGTTTTAACACAATGTTTATCATCAAATATAGGTTTATAATGCATTACAATATTACATTCTTCACTAATGCTATTAAAAAATGGTTTAACTGCACCACTTAATAAATCTTCTAATGTATAATTGTCTGTTAATTTATCATCAACTTTTGCATAAATATAACGTTTTAATACTTCTTGTAAATCTTTTCTATATATTATTTGTTTTTTACCTTTATCTAAGTTATCAATAAATTCCTTATGTATATGGTATGCGTTTAAACGCGCAATTTGATGTCTGCATAAAGTAGTATATTCGTCTTCTACTTCTTTAAATTGTTCTTCTTCACTTTCTACTTCCATTGTAAAATTTTATAAAATTTTATATTTAAATTGTTTTAGTTTTACATTTTTTGTTTATGTTTTTCAGTTTCATAATGCCTAGTAAGTAAAACTTCTACAAAACAACCAAAATCACACTTATCACAATAATATTTAAATTCTTTTTTTCTTTCTTCAATTGAGGCGTGTTTATTTAAATAATGTAATTTTAAATTTGTTGTTTTAGTTGGTTTATAATCACATAAATTACATTTATCTATTAATACTTTATCATTTCTCTCTTTGCGTTTTTCACCAGTATGTTTTTTTGTTTCTAAATGTTCTTTCCACTCTGATAAGTAGTTGCATTTATATTGACAATTTTCGCAATAAAATTTTGATTCCATTTTATTAATATAATATATTGTTTTTAAATTATTTAGAGAAATATTTTCTATATATAGTATATAAAATGAGTGGAAGACAAAAATATAATTTTGAAAGACTTCAAAAGTATTGTAGTGAAAATAATGTTACTTTATTAGATGATTATAGCAATGTTAAATTAAATTGTAGAACAATTATTAAAAGTAAATGTTTGAATAGTAATTGCGTAAGTATGTGTGAAAAATTATTTAAAAATTTTATAGTTTCTAATAGTTATTGTTCTAGTTGTTCTATTAAAAATAAAATGAATAAAATTAAACAATATAATATTATAAATAAAGGTTATGAATTTCCATTTAATTCTAAAGAAATATTAAATAAAAGCAATGAAACATGTATTAAAAAGTATAATGTAAGTAGTCCATTTAAAAATAAAGAAATATTAGAAAAAACTAAAATAACACTAACTAAAAATTATGGTGTTAATATTCCAATTCTTAATGAAAATATTAAAAATAAAACTAAAAAAACTTTTATAGAAAAATATGGGTGTGAAAATTTTTTACAAACTAAAGAAATAAAAAATATTCGACAAAAAAAATGTCAGGAAAAATATGGAGTTAATTATTATTTACAATCAAATGAAGTAAAAGAAAAAATGAAATTAAATAATTTATTAAAATATGGTGTTGAATATCCAAATCAAAATGAATGTATTATGGAAAAGAGTTCAAAAAAATCTTATACTTTAAAAAATTATACATTTCCTTCTGGTTTAGTAGTTAAAATTCAAGGTTATGAAAACTTTGCTTTAAATGATTTAATAAATATAGATAAAATAAATGAAAAAGATATAATTATTGGAGCAAAAAATGTTCCTGAAATTTGGTATACGGTTGATAATAAATCTCATAGACACTATGTAGATATTTATATTCCAAGCCAAAATAAATGTATTGAGGTTAAGTCCATATGGACTTTTAAAAAGAAAAAGGACAATGTATTGTTAAAACAAATTGCTGCAAAAGAATTAGGATATAAATATGAAATTTGGATATATGATAAAAAAGGTAGTAAAATATGTTATAATTAAATTAATAAAGAGTATATCGAAAATTATTTTTATATCTTTGCATATTACCATCAGGAGTTGATTCTTTCGCACTTGGCATAACACCATAAAGATACCTAGAGTAAGCCCCTTGATCGTTTTCAACTCTTGTATTTGGTGTGCTATTAAATACTCTTAAAAAGTTATCTAATTGTTGTTCTTGATACAAATCTCCAAATAATTGCTTGCTAGTATTTTTAATACCAGGATTCATCATTTGTATAGCACGCTTTACATTTTTGGTAATATCTTCATCACAATCAACGTTAAAACTGGGCGGAGCTGATTTTCTGTCAGGTTCATCTCCAATTTGTGTTAATAAAACATTGCTAAAAGGGTTTTTCTTCGAGCCCTGTTTAAATTCTGTTTTTAAAACAGCGTCTAAAGGAACTGGTTCTCCTGTTACTTCAACCATTGAATTTGTGAAACCCTCATTAATCATATCATTAGTAATTTTTTGTTTTCTTGACTTAAATAATACATAAATAACAACAAGAGTTAAAACTCCTACAGCTACAATTCTTTTAGATGTTGTTAAAATATATCCTAAAATTGTAATTAAAATTACAAGACGTGTTATTGCGTTTATTTTTTGTTCGTAACACATATCCATAGTTGGCCATAATTCAAATATAGAATCTTTATTAAATAATATTGTAGGATCATCAAACCAAACTTTAATTGCCATTGTTATATATATAATTATTTAATAAAAATTTATATATATTTTATTTTTTACCTTTTTTCTTTCCATTTGTTCTTGGCGTTCTCTCTGCCTTTTCACTAGAACTAAATAATTTGGCTAATTCTTCATCCGTAGCAGTTTTTTTATTAGCTTGTAATTGCTCTTGTGCCTTCTTAAGTGCATTTGCTTCCGCCTTTGCCTTCATTCTTTCCTTTGCTTTTGCCATTTGCATTCTCTTATTAAGTTGCGATTCCATTGCGCCCATATTTACTTTTCCTCCCATTCCCATTCCATTTAAACCCATCTTACCTAACATAGATTGAATATTATCCATTCCTGGCATTGTCTTCATCTTATTCATAATATCAGTCGCCTCCGCAATAAGTTCAGACTCTTTAAGCTCTCCCGATTTCATTTTAGAATCCAATTTATTTCCAACATTTTTTACCAATCCCATAAGTTTGGTAGGGTTCTTCATCAACTTTTGAAACACACCTTTCATATCAGTTGCGTCGTCAAAATCGATATCTAAATTGGCGGCGGCATCTTCGGCGATTTCACGTGCTAATTGGCCGATTTTTCCATCTAACATACCTGATATATGGTCTTGAATTGTGTTGGCGTCGGGCATTCCTTCCATATTAAACGCGGGGTTGCCTTCAGCGTTAGCAAAATTACCGCTTCCATCAAAAATTCCCTGCATATTGTTAAGGGTTTCTTCCAATTTGCTTTTAAATTCGTCGTCATTAATGGCTTCAAATAGTTTTGCGGTGTCTCCAAACGCATCCTTATTTTCAAGAGTGCCAACAATTGAAAACATAATTAGCTGCAAATACTTCCAAATGGTTTCGCGAGTTTTTTCGCTAATGTCGCATTGCCATAAGTTTTTGAAATGAATCTTGGGAAGAAATTCAGTATCAACATCAGAATCTTCCTTAAAAATGTCTGCATTTTGGTATAAAATATCAAAAAATCTTGGAGGGAATTTTTTCTGGCAAAAGTTAAAAAGCAATTTTACCGATTTTTCTTTGGCTAAATTGTAAGCTTGTAATCTATCATCTTCATGTGCAATATGACTAAAATGCGACATTTCCTTCCACCATTTACTAATAAAAGGCTCGTATTCAGGAAAGGTAGTTTTCAAATCTCTAATAAAATCTGTTAATACCTTTGTAAATTCTTCTGGAGCTATTGACATTTATAATAATAAAAAAATATATATTTAAATTAAATTTAACAAAATATATATTTTAATTTAATAGTTTATTTAAATACTTTTTTAAAGTATTATTTTCGCTCTACCTTTTCAAAAGGTAGATTTATTCGCACATTTGTGCTAACTTAGTCAAGTTTTGAATATATTTCATAACCTTGGCTTGATTTTCAGGTCCCATATTCTTAACAGGAGTTCTTAATCTATCAATGGATTCCATAATTTTATCGGAATTAGATGCACTAGAAATATCTTGTGAATAATCCTTATTAATGAAGAAATCAATATTACCAGCTTCAATTTCAGCCTTATATTTGCTAACAATAAACGCATTCCAAATCTTAACAATCATTTTTGGATTTGCTTTTCTAATTGCCATTAAAGCGTTTTTAGTGGCTAAAATATCGGCGTCATCAGGAAAAACAGTTTGGACGTCGTTTACAAAATCAATAAAATGATCGTTAAAGGCAGTAAGTATGTTTGACATTTAAGTAATTATCCGATTTTTTCTTTAAATTGATTTCGCATTATATATTTAAAAAAAAATGAAATTTAATATTTATAATATATTTAAATATAAATTAGTTAGTAATATATTGAAAAATGAAATTTCCTTACGCCATTTACGTTTCTGGATCAATATTATTATTTTGTTCTACTCTGCAACAATTTAATAAAGTATATATGGAAGAAAATGCAACTCCTCTTTTAAAAGGTTTTAATTTATTTATGCTTGTATTTGCTGGTAAATTAGTATATAGAGCTGTTACATATTCAGAATATTTATCAATGTAATAAATTATTATTTATCATTTTGATAACTAAATGAGACTGAAAATGAGTTGTCATATCTATTACAATCCAAATTTTTATATAATTCAATAGCTTTCATACAATTTGCATCTGCTCTTGTTTGTATATCATTTGCATAATAAACTTCTGCAAAATAATAAGATGTGGATAAACTTTTTGAATAATTATATTCACACGATCTTTTATAAATCTGTTTAATTTTTTCGCAATCCATATTTAAATAATAATTATACTTGTGTATTATTTAAATAGTTTACAATTTGTATTTAACGTCCTCCAAGTGGAGGTCTATTTGCTGAAAAACGTTTAATATCCGCATCTCTCTCTGCTTGCATTTGTTTCATTCTTGCTTCCATTTCAGAATTGGCACTATCTTCTGATCTTTTGTGAGTTCCGCGAATAGTTGTATTTGTATCATTTGCGTTATTATAATTTGAAATTTGACCGCTAAATGCGGTATTTAAATCCACATAATTATGCATTTGTCTCATTCCTCCATTACCCTTTGCTTCCATATCTTCAGGTTCTTGGTCTAGAAAACTATATTGATCTGAAACTACATCACCAAACCCTCCACCGCCTCCTAAAGAAAAGGCCATAGGTTCCATATTATTTTGCGTAGCTTGTCTAAATTCTTCTTCTTGTCTTGGTTTTAAATGTTGAAGAATTTGCTCGCCATACAACACTGTGTAGCCTTGAGTTAATAAAAGAAGCGCCGGCACCTTAGTAACATTCTCTGGCAATACAATTTTTTGTCCATTGTCTAAAATAATATAAGTCTTATTATTGGCTTCTTTTACACGTTTGTCAATGCATATAAAATGAATATCTTTTTGAACGTTTGACTTGGATAAAAGCTGTAAATATTTTTTGGAAGTTTCGCAATATTTGCTGTAATAAAAAATGCAACTCATCTTTATATATAATTAGTTAATTGTTATTTATATTTAACTTATTTTTAAAAAAATTGATATATTTTTTCAATTTAAATATAATTGTATATTAAATAAATACGATGAACCCGCAAATTGAGCTTATTGAAACTTCCGACGATTCCTTTGGTTTTACCCTTAGCAATATTAATGTCAGTTTAGCTAATGCTATTCGACGTGTAATATTATCCGATATTCCTCTTGTTGTTTTTAGAACTACACCTAATGAAGTAAATAAATGTAATATTATTGCCAACACAAGTCGCCTTAATAATGAAATTATTAAACAACGCTTAAGTTGCATTCCTATTCACATTCGTGATACAAGTGATTTTCCACTTAAAAATTATCTTATGGAAGTCAATGTGGAAAATAATACTGATACTATTATGTATGTAACTAGTGAAGATTTTACTATTAAGGATCTAGCAACAGGCAAAATGCTGTCAAAAGATAAAGTTAGAGAAATTTTCCCTGCAGACGATCATACTGGATACTACATTGATTTTGTTAGATTAAGACCAAGAATTTCTGATGAAATACCAGGTGAAAAAATCCACTTAACTTGCGAATTTGACATTGGTAGCGCCAAAGAAGATGGCATGTTTAATGCTGTATCCACTTGTTCTTACGCGTTTACAGTTGATACAGCACAACAAGACGCAGAATTAGCAAAAAAGAGACAATATTGGAAGGACGAGGGTAAAAGCGAAAAGGAAATCGATTTTGAGTCAAAGAACTGGAAACTATTAGACGGAAAACGCATTTGTAAAAAGGATAGTTTTGATTTTAGTATTAAGTCAGTTGGCATTCATAATAATCACGAAATTGTTGATATGGCTTGCTCCATATTAGTAGATAAATTAAAGGCAGTTAATGAAATTATTGAAAAGGATGAATTAGAAATTAAAAATTCAGATAATACAATGGCAAATTGTTTTGATGTTATATTGGAAAATGAGGATTATACTATTGGAAAAGTATTAGAATACTATTTGTATAGTAAATTCTATGAAACAAATGTATTAACATTTTGCGGTTTTAAGAAAATGCATCCTCACGACAATTACAGCATTATTCGTTTGGCATATAGCGATCCTATTGAAAAGTCAACTATTAAGGGTAATTTAAAAGAATGCATTGAAGACGCAATTATTCTCTACAATAATCTAAGAAAGGATTTCTCTAGATTTGCAAAATAAAGCACTACATTCATTACATAATGTAAAGGATTTTGTTTAGAAAAAGTAAGAAAAAATTCCCTACACGTGTAGAAGAAAATATTAAATTTTTAAAGGGAAAGTTTTTTTGAATTTCTGATTTTGGACATTTATAAATGTCCATTTTTCGATTTTTCAAAAACGATCTTCAAAAAAATCAAATTTGAGACCATAAAAAAATTTTATCGTCTGGTTGCAAAAAAAATAATTTTAATTTTATGACGATAAAATTTTTTTTTAAATACTTAAAAAGTTTTTCTTTATATATATTAATAATGACAAATAATGACAATTTAGCGCCAAAAAACGCCGAAAAATTTATATGTATTTTATGCGACTTTAAATGCTGTAAACAATGCGATTGGAATAGACATATAATGACACTGAAACATAAAAATAATGACAAAATGATGACAAATGATGACAATTTTACGCCAAAAAACGCCGACATCATAACTTTTAATTGTGAGTGTGGTAGGAAATACAAATATCGTCAGGGTTTGTTTACACATAAAAAAACTTGCAATGTAATAAATTCTGAAATAATTGATGACTCAAATGTTGTAAACAGTAAAGAATTAATTGTTACTCTTTTAAAGCAAAATAATGAATTACAAAATCAAATTATTGAATTAAGTAAGGAAAGATTTGCATCAGCAGTAAATAGCCATAATCATATAAATTCTCATAACAAAGCATTTAATTTAAATTTCTTTTTGAATGAAACCTGCAAGGAAGCAATGAATATTGGTGAATTTGTGGATTCTCTCAAAATTCAAATTTCAGATCTTGAAAAAGTAGGTGAAGCAGGATATATTGAAGGTATATCGAGTATTATTGTTAAGAATCTTAAGGAATTAGATGTAACCAAAAGACCAGTTCATTGCACGGATAAAAAGAGAGAAACAATTTATATTCGAGATAATAATATATGGGAAAAAGATGAAGATAGATCTAAAATGCATAAATTAATTAAAAAGGTTGCATTTAAAAACACAAATCTTTTTGCCAAATTTAAAGAAGAACATCCTGATTGTATGAAATACCATTCTACACACAATGATAAATATAATAAGATTGTTTATGAGTCAATGGGAGGCAAAGGAGACAATGATTTTGAGAAAAATGAAAAAATCATTAAAAATGTATTGAAAGAAGTGGTTGTGGATAAAAATATTTAACTAAATATTATATTTGTTATTTAGTTAAAGATAATCAATGTAAGTATTTTAATTACTATGTCAAATGAAGATTTAAAATTTTTGCCTTATACAGCCACATCCATATCTATAGTTTCTCGCGGTATATTTATGTATTTATTGTATAAAAATAAGAGCACAAATAGCTTATCATTGCTTTTTTGTATTTTAAGCATTTCTTCTTCATGTATGTGGATTTATTATAGTGTTAATAACAATGACACGCCTATGATTGTAAGATCTTCTACGGAAATTACATTATTAGCTATATCAGCTGTTTATATTATTAAAAACAAATATCAAATGCTAAGACAAGCAACTATATTACCAGTTTAAGCACTTTCAATTTTTCCTACTTTTTCACCATAAATAGTATATGATTCTTCAATAGAATTGTTCTTTAAATGATACGTAATTTTAAAGTTGTCATTTGCATTTATATGCAATCCATAAGTATCATTATTACAATGTAATGGAATTACTAATAAATCATCTTCAATTTTTAAAATCGAAATATTTACATTATCAAAAAATATATGTTGATTATTTGATACGCTAATTGCTTTTAAATTATTAAAATCATTTGCTGATATATATAGTTTTGAATAATAACCATTAATGCTAGAAAAATCATTAATTATTTCATGATAATAAGCAAGAATAGAAGATTTTTCCCAATAGTGATTATATCTAACACCTGAACCACCTTTTCCTTTTGAACTTATTGAAAAAATTTTACAATAAATACTATCAACATCTTCATCAACAATAACTTCTAGATTGTTATTTAAGTACAATGGATAATAAAACAATTCTTTACGAGTTAACATAAAGTTTTTCATACACTTTCCATAAAAATTTAATTCAATACCTTGATATTTAATTTTTAAATTATTTGGATAATACATTTTATCATCTTTAATACAATATATTTGATTACAAAAAAAATGTTCGTGTGATATTTTGGTTTTAAGTAATGTATAATCAAGTATAAAAGAATTATTTATTTTTTCAAATTGAATTATATGTGGTAAATCAATAGTTGACGTTCTAAAAATTTTTTCCATATTCGTTATTATAGGGTTTCCATGAAATAAAGTATGAATATTATACCCATCCGAATCACAAATTAGATTAGCATTATTTGTATTACGCTTATCTTCTAATTCTTTTAAATAATTTCTTTGTTCGGATGATGTAAAACAATATTTAAAATGTTTAAAGTTTTTTGCAGATACAATAATTTTATTTTTAACAATTAAATTTACTATATCTGGAGCCCTCATTTGACATTCTTTTTTTATACCATTTTCATCAATAATTGTTAAATCATGACAACACGGGTTTGATTGATAACAATAATCAAAATTTACTTTAATATTCATATTATATTACATTATATAGTATAATAGTCTTTATATTATTAAAAAATATATATTACCAGTTTATAATTCTTAAATATTATGTTCAGCAGCAATTGTATCCACATTTTTCTTTCTCAAATCGTGATTTAAACAATACATTAAAAGAGAAGGATGCAAATCATTAACATATTTTAGAACAAATGCAATAGTAACAAATTTCTTTGACTCCTTTAACTCATTAATATATTTTTGATGAATGTTATACATATGAGTTCTATATTTATCAGGGAATTGTCCGAGAGGGCGCTCCTTTTTAATATAACAAGAAACATAATTTATAAACAACGTATCCGTGAAAAGATGCACTTGATCTCTGAAGCCAGAAAACTCCTTCTTATTTTCAGGATAAAACTTAAGAAATTCACCTACTTTACCTTCCTTTCGCAAACAAAGATATTGATATTGTAACTTGGGTTGGTTACCACGTAACATTCTAACTTGCTCGTAAACAGGATTTCTAATTTTAGCGCGGTCACCATTAGTTCTATTATGTAACATAACGCCAACTACATCGTAATTTGTATTCATTGAACCATATTTTTCAATTAATTCAGAATAACTATTGAATTTATAGATTTCAGGAAATTTAACGGTTGATTTAAGCTGCTCACCAAAATAATTTTTAAAAGTTTCAACATTTGCAACATGAACGTTCCAGTTATCACTTGTAGCGTTTTCAATATAATACATACCAACCAAATATAATTGAGGTTTTTTAAATGGCACTACAATTCTATTTTCAGGATGTTGTAGCACAAAACTATAGCAATATTTAGTATCCAACTTGGCAATATCTAAATTACATTCTTTGGCCGCTTCTAAAAACATATCTCTAAAAGTCTTTGCATCTTTGCCCTTATAAAATGTAGAAGTTGCGCCCACCGTATTACGAGTTGATATTTCCCAACTTCCATTAATTCCAAGAGAACTATCCCAAAATACATTAATCATAGTGCCTTCAATAAATTCCTCCGCAACTACACCTTCATCATTTGGACTATAACAACCAATAAAATCTTCACATTTCAATGATTTAGGAGGAGAGAAACCAACAACATTATTTTTTGAATTAATAATGATAGAACGACATAAACCATAAGTAGACACTAAATCATTGCTTAAAAAGTTCTTATCGTATCTAACAATTGAATATAACGCATTATTTGAAGTTTTGCATTCTACTTTATGTAATTTTAGTATATTTGAATCAGTATTATCACCTTTAATAACTTGGTTAAAACCAGGAATATTAGACAATTTGTAAATATGAGAGATCATTTTATTATATTAATTAATTAAATTGTCTTTAAACTATATTTTTATATTGATTTTTACTTAAGCATAAAAATTTCTATTATAAATATAGAAACAAATGTCACAAACAAAATCCGATAGCGAAAGTCAAGAAAAAGAAAAAGAAAAAGAAACAACAATAGAACTTCAATTAGGCGACATTATTCACATTACTAACAAGGTAAATGAACAATTAGACGATAAAACTTTTATTATTGATTATATTGATAATTCAAAAGCTTATTTAATTAATACAGATACATTAGATAAAATACGATTATCTATATCACCTGAAGGTATTATTGGCGACGGTAATATTGAACGCATTGAGGTGTTAAGTCGCAATGAAACAGGTAGTTATGCAAGACAATATGGTTTAACACCAGGTAAATGGGTTGATATCTTTTTTGGTGGAGATTTACCTGTTATTATTACTGGTGAAATTACCAATTTAGAACAAGATATGATTGAAGTAACAACTGTAGATGGTGATGTATTATATATCAATTTTGATTATAAGGGAATTCCTGAAAATTTACCAATTGAATATTTTCAAATTAGAGAGAAACCATCAGAACCTTTAGTTAAAGTGTTGGAACCAGAACCAGCTGTAGAACCAATTCCTGAATTAGAAGAACTTGAAAAACCCGCTCAGTTTGTAGATCCAAATAAAATTCAATTAACTGTTCCTGTTAAAGATATTAAAGACCAAATTAGGGAATTTATTGTTAAAGCAGACCAAGTGCAATTTGGTGATGAAGAATTTGGACCCATTGTTCAATATGAAGATGTTGCAACACAAAGTCAAAGATACAGCATTGAAGCGCAAGTTAGCGATTTATTGGACGAACTTCTCTCTACGGTTCCCAATCAACAAAGAACACCTAAGGTTTTAAATAATATTCACACAATGATTGAGAGATTTAAGCAATTACGTGAAGAATATTCATCTAAGGACGAATATGGAAATGTAAAAAGTTTTTACACTAAAGAAGCAACATATAAACCCATTGTTAGACGTTATTTTTACAATTTAACATATAATTTATACTGGATTTTACCTGTAGTTAAAAACAAAAAATATATTTATAATGCTGAAAATGCATATGAAGAAAATGATGATGTTATTAATGTAGAAGTTGCTAAATCTCTTATCGATCTTAGAGAAGATATTAATGCTTATAAATCCAATAATTTGCCATCCGATCAAAATAATTATGCGGATTTTTATCGTAACATTAATAGTTTGGTATCTGCGCCATTTAGACTATTAAATGAAGACGAGAGAAATGGTATTATTACCGATATTCCAGCATTTATTGATATTAACACAGTTATTGATAATTTAGAAGACTTATATTCATCTGTTTATAGTAATAGTTCCATAAGAAACCGCAGATTTGTTATACAAAAATATATTTCTGGATTGGAAAAATTAGATACAGTTGATTCAACAAGTGCAAAAATGGTAACAGTTAGAACAAGAATGACTAGAAATGAACCACTTGATATAAAATCCTTTTTATTTATGCCTGAGCCTGTAATTCGCTTTTCAAAAGTTAATTTACCAGGAACAAGTATATTAGATCGTGCAAATTTAAATCAAAACTTCTTAAATTATTGGCAACTACTTAAAAAAAATACAAAGGTAAATAAAGAAATTATAATAGATCATATTTTTGATGATTTAAATGATGAAATGAGTTTTAACGAGCAAAATTATGCCAAAAACGTAACGCAATTTATATTAAATATGGATGAAAATCCTTATGCCTATACACGTGATGAGTTATATGAAAAATTTATAAGACATATTATACCAAAAACACGTATTCTTTTTAATTTAATGAAAAAATATATAACAGGCAAATTATCTATTGTTGAAGTAGTTTCCTATTTGGAACCCTTTTTAGTATATCCAGATGATTTAACATTTATGCAATATAGAGAGATAACTGATTTTATTAACGAGCAAATTTCTGATAATAACAAAAGATTTGTTGAACGTGTTCGTTTATTTAGTATGATATGGTCCAGTTATAAGTCATTTCGCAATGATTTGGTTGCTACACGTGCTTATACAGTAATTCAATCATTAACGTCTAATCAACTAAGAAATGAAGTTTTTAATGAAGGATATGACATGCGTAATCCAGAGGAGACATTTACAAATTCCGAAATATTAAAAAAAATTACTATTAAGGATTATAAAAAACTATATACTTCAGCTCTTTCTGTTCAAAGCTTTCCACTTATGTTTCCAACTGAATTTGCTTCTCTCTTTGATGAAGAAAAGAAAAAGTTGGATGGTAAATTAAAAGAAGAGGAAAAGGATAGTAAATGTAAACCTTTTATTATTGCAAAATACTATAATGCTCCCGAAAAATTATTAGCTGATAATGATGTAACTATATATTTTGATCGCAAATATGACAAAACCAATTATGGAGTCCTAGAAGAAAACTATGGAAAACAAGTTATGACAATGGCTCCTGATGACTTAAAAGAATATATTGCAAAGGATCTTATGGTGAGTAAAAAAATGGTAGAAGAAAACGCACGCTACTTAGCAAATACATTGGTAGATGGTTATAAGGAAGTCAAAGACGGACAATATGCCATTTTATATAATGGTTATAGGGAAAATGTAGTAAATGAAGTAACGTATTATATTCGTAAAAATAATAAATGGGAATCTGATGCAGAATTAGATGCAAAAGAAGTAAATATTGATGAGAGTTCTATTTTATGTGAATTACAATCTAATTGTATAAATGTTGCGTCTTCAAAAGGTGAAGATAAATGCGAAAGTTTAAAGGAAAATGAATTAGGATTACAAACCAAATTATTAAAAGATGTAACAAGTGAATTTGATGAAAAATATAAGATGTCAAGAGAAGAAATGCAAAAGTCGCTTCAAGAGAGATTTGACTATTTAATGTCAATTGTTCCTTCATTAAATAAGATTGAAATGAATACATTTCTTAAATATAATAATCAAAAATACAAATTAGGCGCAACAGAAGAAGAACAAACATCTATTAAACCCGTCTCTCCTTATCAACGTTTATTAAATATAATTTTAGGTCAATCTGATTTTGTTAAACGCCAATATGATATATTAAAATTTGCCGAATATTATTTGAGATCTTCAAAAGGTGGCATTGGACCGCTTGGTGAACCAGAGTCAGAAAATTGGTTATATTGCATAAAAACCAATGCACCATTAATGCCATATTTTAAAGCGGAATTAGCAGAAGCATATGTTCAAGGCGGACCAGATGATTACGAACATATATTAGAACATTATAAGGCAACTATAGGCAAATTGAGTGATGACGGTGACTACTGGTGCGACGTTAATAGCGGCTGGCAAATTTGTCCTGTTGATTTTGATGTTGAAGAAGGATATGAAGAAGGTTTTAAGGTTTCAACTAGAGCGGTTATGGAGGAAGACGCTGGCAATAAAATTGTATCCGCATTGGCCGAAAAAAGTTTAAAATATACAACACCTGAAACTCGAATGATTAGTAATGTTGTAAATGCTCTCTCTGTTGCAATGGGAATAAATATTGAAGTTCAAAAGGAATTTATTATTAACACAGTATTAGCGGCAATTAGAGATACAGTTGAATCAGAAAGTGATTATAAACACAAAGTTAGAGAGATGGCTGAAAAAGGCAAAAAAATAATGTCATATAAGGATTTTTATAATACGGCCATTTTATATTACACATTTGGTTCCTTTCTAATAGGCATTCAAACTTCTATTCCATCTGTTAGAACAAGAAAAACTCATCCAGGTTGTGTGCGTTCATTTTCTGGCTATCCATTTGAAGGTGCGGGCGATTTAAGTAGTTTAAATTATTTGGCATGTGTTGCATATGATATTAGAGAATCTGGTGAACCATGGAATGTATTAAAGGGTAAGAAACAAGAAATAATATTAAATAAAATTAAGGCTTCTATTGATGATGTGTTAATGCCTAATCCTGACGTTAAACGCAAATTTGAAGAAAAAACGGAATATTTATTAACTGCACCACCTACAGAAATTCCAGAGGAACACGATATTGCAAATTGGGCGCAATTCCTACCACCGTTAAGAAACTTTAAAATTAAGCATCTTGTTAATATTTCACCTGAATTCAAGAAGTCATTAATGAGTGATTTAAGAAATGGCACAATTACACAAAGGGAAAAAATTATGGTGGTTGAATCTAAAATTATTCAGTTCTCTCTTGCACTTGTTGAGAGAATTCAAGAAATAGTTAAAAAGAACCAATTGCTACTTCATACCGCAAATAACGAACCCTACTTAGAAAACGCATGTTGTGAAAGTAAGGAAGGCGAAAGCACTGTAAGTTACTTTATTAATCATGCACCACAAATCGAAGAATATAATCAAATAGTAAAACAGCTAACAAATATTGTAGAAGATATTGTAAGTTATTCAAAGAGTGGTTTATTGTTTAGTAATTTTAATACAAAAAATATTTATCCGGCAATTAGCTCTGACTTTAGTGAAAAAACTATTTATTTGGCATTTATTTATTTTTGCAAGTTTAATTCATTAATGCCAATTCCTGAAGACTTGTTACCTGTATGCACTAATAAACCAGATGATAGATTATTAAATAAAGACGATTCATTAGAGAGAACTATTCAAAAGTTAAAAGAAGACGGTAGAAATTATACACCAGATCAGTTTTTGCGTTTACTTCAAATTATTAGTCAACATGGCATTATACCAATAAATTTAGATAAACCTGAAACTTCTTATATAACAAAGCTAACAAGGTTGCTGGAAAATATTGATGCTGAAAATGACGAAGTTGTTGAAAAATCTTTACGTGATTTAATAACTAATTCATTGGATTCATTTGATATTGCAAGTGAAGAATATACAAAAGAAGCCAAAGATTTAAACAACTTTTTAAGTAGAAATATTGAGTCTATGAGAGAAGAAATAATTGATTTTATTAAGATGAATTCAGGATCCAATGTAACTAAAAGTTCTATTACAAGAGTAACAAAAACCATGGAAAATTTGTCAACATGGGTAGCAGATACATCTGTAAGAAACGAAAATATTAGAATATCTGATGATAAAACTTACGCAATTGTAAACTTTTACAAGGATTTTATTAATAATTTTGTTAATGTATTTCCAAATATAATTTTAAATGAAGTTGACTATACAAATACACATATTCCTGCATATTATGGTTTTTCAAATAATCACGCCTTAAAACTTAAGAAATTTATTAGTGGATATTATGAAAAGTTATTTTCATTTTATGGTGTTCCAACACTAACAAATATATTAACAACTATACAAAAAACAGCAAAAAATATTGTATTAATTGCAAATGCCACACCCAGTTTTACAAGTATTAAGATTAATGATGAAACTAAAATGATACCAATTATTGATGAAAGAACAAGTCGCCATTTGTTTGAATACTATTTACTTCGTGTTTTGTTAAATTATATTGAATTAAGTGATGAGGAAGATATGGTAGTTACAGAGGTTGTAAAGAAAACTGAGCTTACTGATATATTTTCTGTTGAATATCTTGAAGAACAAGATACAAGAATTGATATGTCATATACAAGTAAAGATGAGTCTGTAACAAGAATTTTAACTGGTAATAAAAAGGAGCTTAGACAAAAAACAGTTGATCTTTTAATCGCCTTTATAGATATTATGTATAGTCAAAAGGATACCATTGATACATCTTATGAAGAAATACAAGATAGGGTGTTTAAATTGAGAGAAAAAGAAAAGGATGATGTTACAGATAGATTAAAGAGAATGACAGATGTTGAAAGAGATGCTGATACAATGCTTAAGATTAATAAACTTGGTATGTATAGTAAAGGTATGCAAAAAGGTTTAACAACATTAGATAAGGATTTTTATGATGAAGAACAAGCATTTAGAGATAAAATGGTAAAAGCCGAAAAGATGATTAGAAAGAAAAATCCTGATGCCAATGATGATAATATTGATATACTATTAGATGAATATATGGAAGAACAACAAATGGTTGCTGGAATAGAAGAAGATGTGTTTGATATGTCAAATATGGGTGAAAATTATCAAGATGGTGTTGGAGATGAGGGATATTGTAATTATGGATATGAAGAAGTAGATTGGGATTGCTAGAGAAAACAAAGTTTTCGACAGATGAAGCCAACAAAAAATAAATTAAAAAAAAAATATAATTATAAAATCTAATTTATAATTATATACAATGTATAAAACATATATAAGAGAAAATATTACATTATTTGCGATAATTTTATTTGTTGCAATATTTGGAACCATTCAATTAATGAAACCAGCTTGTTTTTATAATAGAGATGGAAGTTTAAGACACTTTGGAGTCGGTTATAGAAATAAAACAATTTTACCTGTTTGGCTTTTATCCATTATTTTAGGAATATTATGTTATTTAGCTGTTTTATATTATGTTTCCAATGTTAGAGTTTACTAACATCATTACTAGAATTATTACTTGCATTTATTTTAACATATTTGCCATAACTGTTCCTATTCCAGTTCCTATGCAATAACCAGCAACAGGTAATACAAATGACATTGTAATTAATAAATTTTTTTTAATTTCAGTTAAGTCAGAAATAATCATATCATATTTAACATCTTTATTACATTGATTAGACATTTTTCTAACTGATGACGCATTAAAAGCAATTCTACTAAATCGTGAGAGCATTTTAGATATAATATTATAAGTATTATATTTAAGTTGATTACATATATTATTTAACTTTTTTACCCAATTCAATATATAAAAGATCCAAATCTTTTTCTAATACATTTCTTTCCTTGGCAATTTGTTGGCGCTGTGTAACCACATCATTTAATTCTTCAAAAATGTTTCCCAACTCACTTTCAAGCACATTTTTTTCAGCAGCCAGTTGCGCTATTAGCATAGAAAGTGCTGGTCTTGGTATATTAAAGGTCATTGCAAATACATCACTTAATTCAGTATTTTTATTTTTATTTTCATTAATAGCAGGCGCATTTACCCGCACAGGTGCTAATGGACGTCTTGGTAGTGGCTTATTTATATCACGGTAAACATAAAGACCAAGTAATGCTATGGATCCGTAAAAAATAACTGTATCACTATTAAATAATGCTTTCATAAGATATTTTTATACAAGTATTATATTTAAATTAATATGTTATATTATTTAACTTGTTTTTAACTTGTAAGAGTATAAGTTGTGCTAGTTGCTTGTTCTTTTGCTGCTTTTGCCTGCTTTTCCTTTTCTAAAAATTGTTGATAATTGGCTTCCATTGTTTTAGGATTACTTGCGCAGCCTCTTGTGGTTATTTTAAGTTGAACGATTGAAATTAACAATAATCCAGTGTATAAATACCACATAAATTCGCCAACATTATCACGCGTAACAACTAAGTCAAATAATTTATTTCTTATACTAGCCGTTTCAGGACCCTCTGTTTGATATTTATCCTTCATTAATGGTGTAAGTATTTGCCAGTAACTTTGGAAATTATCAGGAACCATTTGATTAATTAATATGGAAGTGTTTCCACATATTTTAATTATAGTATCCGCAGCGCTTTGCATTGCCTGTTTTTTCTCAGGTGTTAAAGCGGCATCTCCATCTATTTTAGTTTGGACGTCTTGATTTACAAGCAATTCGGTTAAAATACTGCTGGCGCTACTGGAAACCCAAAAATATCCAATTACATCGGAGAAGGCACTTTTAAAGCCAGGATAAACAGTTAATATAACAATAATTACACCAAACATTAAGGTCCAAGGTAAAAATGTAAATACACCTGCAGCACCCATATTTTCAGTTATATTGCCACCACACATGCTAGAGATAACAGATGAATTTACAATAAATTGTATAACAAGAACAAGTAAAAAATAAATGGCTAAATACATATAATTGTCGCTTTTATATGCTTTATATTGAAGTGGATCAATTGATTTTTCATAAGTTAAAGATGGTTTAATTGTTAAATAATAAAAAAGTGTTGTTAATAAGAAAGTTACAATATTTAAATAAGAATTTGCCATATAGATAATATGTATAAATTAATTTATAATTTTAACAATAATTATTATGAATTTTGGTGAACCATTAGAGCCTTCTCTTGTTGAACCAGGAGTTAAATATTTTTTACATCAATCACTAAAACAAGCGCATATAGTGAGAGAAAAATTTGAAAATACAATATTTAATATTGGTTTATTTTTTGGATTTTTACTTATTTTAGGATTAATATTGCTTTATAAGTATAAAGGTAAATTAACGCCTGCAGAAATAGAAAAGAAAAATAAGGAAAAACAACAATATATTTTGTCAAAAATAAAAATTTATCAAGAGAATAAACGTGCTGAACGTCAAGAACTTATAACAGGGTTGCCTGCATGGGAAAGTGAATATGATATAATACATCCAAAGAGAGAATATCAATTACATTAATATTTTACAAAATGTTAAATTTTCAAGTTAAATAATATCATTAATATTATATAATGGAAAAAGAAACAATTAATTTATTAAGCCCTAAAGAAGCAGTTAGTGAATTTTTTAAACTTAAATCAAAATACGAGTCTCAAATAAATGCAAATAAAAAGAAAATAATGAATAACCCAACCTTAAGCAAGAGAGAAAAACGTAGTGAGTATTTAAAGTTAAAACCAAAATGTATAAATTGTAAAAGACCCGGTGGTTCAAAGTTTCAAATATTATATTCAAATCAAGAAATGTATAAAGGCATTGACTACGACTCACATAGAGAATATAGAGCAGAATGCGGTATAATGGCTGATCCATGTCCATTTGATATTAAAATAAAAATAGGAAAGGTAGAAATGTTGTCAGATATTTTAACTTTTATGGAAAAAGAAATTAAAACGTATAAAGATAAAATTATTGATGATAAAAACAAACTATTATTTGGATATTTAACAACAGATGAAGCATTAAAAAATTTTGACGAAGATAAAGAGTCTATTTCCTTATATACAGAATTATATGAAAAATACTTGGACGCATATAATAAAGTAGTTGATAATGACGAAGACAAAGAGGATTTAAATAAATCTATTACTGAATCTTATATTTATATAGACCAAATTAAAGAATCTATAAAAAAATCAAAAGATTTAGATAATATTCAATACATACAAGATGCAGTTGAAATTTATACAAAATCACTTATGCCATTATTAGATAAAATTAAAAATCTTAAATATAATGAAAATATGGTATGGCATGATGAAGATACAAATACTTGTCGTTTAATTCAAAATAGATATAGTATTCAAAATTTGTCTTATTCCAATTTAGAAGACAAAGTTCTCTCGTTTGTTTTAGGAATGGATACTTCATTAGGTAAGAAAAAGAAGCCTGCGTTAGTAATTGAAGAAAGTAGCGAAGAAAGCACTGAAGAACCCTTAAAGCCAGAACTTGGTAAACCAGAACCAGGCAAAAAACCCGGCAAACCTATTCCTGTTGATAATCCTATTTATGGTAAAAGCAAAGACGGTATTTCATGGAATATTAAAGAATATAATGACTTATGGAATAGTGCATATTTCCCAGTTAAACTTAAAGTTGCTCTTCGCACTAATAATGAGTGGATGAAAAAATTTATGAATAAATGCGTAAATGCCAAAAAAGAAGGTAAAGCGTGCGAAATGGTTGCTCCGGATGAATTAATTATTCCACCAAGAATTACAGATGGAGGACAATATGATTTTGGTGTTGAATATTATAACCAATTATTTAACGCAATGCCTGAAACATTACAAGATACTTATTTAACATTCTTCAAAACAAATGAAGACGGTAGTAAAGATTATTCAAAATTAGTAGAAACACTAAATAGAATGGTTGCAGATGATACAGGATTTACAAAAACAAGAGGATTTATATAAATATAAAAATCTTTATAAAATATATAAATGATAACCAAATATATTTCTATTCCAATATTTTTAATAAGTTTTGCAGTTGGTCTTTTTTTTATTTATATTTTAGGACCTGAAATGAAAGATATATATGTATATCCTAGTCCAGAAACAGTAAATAAGGTATTGTTTAAGGACAAAGCAGATAATTGTTTTTATTTTGAAGAAGAAGAAGTTAAATGCCCAAGTGATAAATCTCAAATATCAAGCATACCAATGCAAACATAATTAAAAACTTTAAATAAATTTTATAACAATATAAAAACTTATTATTAATTTAATAATTAATAATAATGTCTGAATATGATTTTATAGATTTTAGTAATAGTAATAATAACAATAACTTAAATATTGATAAACATTTATTTGTTATTTTAATAACACTTTTTACAGGATATTTTGCTATATTTGTATTTAATAGAATGATGAATTCTAATTTATGTAATGAATAAAAAATTAATAAACAGATTATATCTATTTAATAATATATAAGCAAATGCATTTGGAAAAATTCGTACATACAGATACAGGTAAAATTATAATGTCAGTTTTATTAGGTTTTGGTTTAGCATCTTTATTTAGAACTGTTTGTAAAGATAAACAATGTTTAAGATTTCACGCTCCACCTTTAGAAAAAATTAATGATAAAATTTATAAAAGTAGTAATAAATGTGTAAAATATAATTCTGTTCCAACCAAATGTTCATCAATGATTAAGACGTTGGAATTTGAATAAATTCTACTTTTATCCACTTTTAAAAAAAGTGGAGCAAAAAATATAATAAAAGTTTAGCCTTATAATGGTAATAAAATAAAATAATGTATTTTTGCTCCACTTTTTCTAAAAGTGGATAAAGTGGATAGATTTGCGTAATTATTATAATAATTCAATCATTAATTATAATAATTATGAGTGATACAACCAGCATTTTAGATTTACCAACCGACCCTGTTGGTGGTGGAAATGTTACAAACAATATTGTTATGTCTGCTTCTGAACCTTCTGCTAAACCAAATGACAATTCGCAGCCATCAGGTATTTCTCTCGATCAATCCACAATAAGTATGATTGTGAATGGACTTCAACAAGCCAGCTTAAGTGGCGCAACCCAATTACCATCACGCGATATTCCAATGAACACAACTGGTATAACTTCTGATCCACACGTTCAACCAAATTATGTGCCACCTCCACCTCAAAATCATGAAGATTATATTAAAAATTACGAACAATCGTCAGATATGGTAGATAAATATAATGCAAATAAACAAAGACAAAATTCATTAGACGATATGTATAATGAAATTCAAACACCACTTTTATTAGCGGTTTTATATTTTTTATTTCAATTGCCATTTTTTAGAAAATTCTTATTTACTTATTTTCCTGTTCTTTTTTCAAATGATGGTAATTTAAATATTAATGGATTTTTATTTTCGAGTGCGCTATTTGGATTAATATATTATGGATTAAATAAGGTAACAAATCATTTTGGTGCGTTTTAAAGCACGTAGTGCGACTGTTAAAGCAAAGCTACCTGTGGTTAAAGCACGTAGTGCGACTGTTAAAGCACGTAGTGCGACTGTTAAAGCGTCTATTTATCTTCTTCATCACTATCACTACTATCAATTCTATATAATTCATCTCCTTGAAGCATTAACATAGCATCTATATCGTCATAATGTGTTTTTCTAGATTTAAAGTTAGTTGACTCGTTTTTCATTTCTCTCATAAATTGGTAATCTTCATAATCTTTTTTGCTGTTAAATACCGTATTTTTTCTTCTGCAAGGAAAATGTGACCTTTTATGTGGTTTCTTTTTACAAACTGGAATGCTTTTGTCTTTTTCTGCATGTTTCCATTCCTTTTCAGATGAAGCCAAATAATATTCGTAAATTTCATTTTCAGGTGTATTAATTCTTACCTCTTTTGGTGCGATTTCTTCATATCTATTTGGACTTGATGATGACGATGACTTGCGATAAGTTTTAGTTTTTCTAAAACCTTGACTTCTTAATCTGCGAACAGAAGACGCGTTAGAATTAGATTTTGAATATCTTTCTCTTAAACTAGCAGTGCGACCCTTTGCGACGTTTCTTTTCTTATGTGTTCGCTTACGAGCATGTCTTTTATGTTTTGTAGCCATTATATACTATACCAATAAAATATATTATATTTACTTAAAGATATAACTAAAATATTATTAAGTAAATAATGCCCGAATTTATGGATTTAATAAGAAATAATTATGAAGCAACAACACGAATGACATTGTTTAATTATTTAAAAACTGGAAACCCAGCATATGATGCAATTTTATCTTCTATTGTAATTAGTGTATTTAGTTTCGTAATAAATTACATTTATTTTCACGCAATTGATAGATTTGCAGGAAAATTAACATTAGATAATATTAAATCGTATTTTTACAATAAAAATATAATTGTAATTGAAGGTAAACGTAGTTCAGTTATTTCAGGATATAGTGGAAATCTTAGCTCATCTGCAGTTTATAGTGATCGTTTTAAGGCCTTATGGAATTATATAATTAATACAATTGAAACAAATAAAACCATTACAAGTATTAAAGAAACACATAGCACATTTTATTTGCGTAATAGTGATGACGATGATGAAAAAAATTTAGATATATTTATGGTGGACCAAACTAAACATTTTACGCTTTGTGATGATATTTTTGCATATTCAGAAATTGAAGAAGAGGAAACTAAAGATGACAAAAAAAATATAAGTGGAAAAACAGACAAAATTATACTTACTATTTATTCATATAAGCATTCAGTTAGTTACCTTAAAAAATTTATAGATGATATTACAAGTAAATATTTGGCTTCTATTAAAGAAAACAGAACAAATCAAAAATTTATTTATTCTTTAGATAAACCCGACAAAGGTGATGAAGATTCAACACTTGATTGTTGGAGGGAAGATATATTTGAAAGCGCAAGAACATTTGAAAATATCTTTTTTGATGGAAAACAAGAAATCCTTAAAAAAATCGATTTTTTCTTAAATAATCGCGATTGGTACTTTAAAAAGGGCATTCCTTACTCATTAGGCATTGGTTTACATGGACCTCCTGGCACTGGTAAAACAAGTTTAATTAAGGCACTAGCAAATTATACAGGTCGTCATATTATTGTTATTTCACTTAAAATAATTAAGACCAAAAAACAGTTGGAGCAGGTATTTTTTGAAAGCACTTATAATGAAAATAATTCAGGAAACGCCATTTCATTTGCCAACAAAATTATTGTATTTGAAGACATTGATTGCATTGGTGATATTGTATTAAATAGAGAAGAAAAGAACAAAAACAAGGAAAAAGACAAAAAGAAGGGTAGTGCCGAAAAATCAGTTGAAGACGATACTGTTAAAATTAGTGATGTATTACAAAGCATTTGCGAGTTAAATGATACAGGAACAACCAAAATTGCCTCTATTACTAACACACAAACAATTACATTAGATGATATTTTAAATTTATGGGATGGCATTCGTGAGACGCCTGGTAGAATTTTAGTAATTTCTTCAAATCATTATGATAAGTTAGATCCTGCTCTAATTAGACCTGGAAGAATTGATATAACACATGAATTAACTAATGCAAGTCATAATGTTATTGCGGATATGTATCAACATTTGTTTGAAAATGAGATTAATAGGGAACTTTTACAAAATGTAAAAGAATATTACTATTCACCTGCAGAAATAATTAATATGTATGTTTCTTATAAAGATGAAACCGAGTTTATGAATAGATTATTAGAAAATAAAAAGTAAAATAAATTAATAAAACAAATAAAAAATAAAAATATAAAAAATATAAAATATAATAAAAAATAAAAAATACGTTTTATTATAAATTAGTTAATTCTTATTTATAATAAATGATAAATGAATATGTAAATAAATTAATAGAAAACTTACCGGAAAATATTAAGAATCGCGTAGAACCAGAGGAAATAGATTTAGTATTAGATGGTGGCGTATTTAATGGAAGTTATCATGTTGGCGCATTATATTTTTTAAAAGAAATGGAAAAACGTAAATATATAAAAATAAACAGAATATCCGGCTGTAGCGTGGGTTCTATTGTTGCATTTTTATATTTTATTGATGGGTTAGATTTAATGCCAAAATTATATGATATAATTAGTAATGAATTTAAAAATCAAATGCGATTATCATGTTTAAAAGAAATTAAAAAACACGTTCATGAGAGAATTCCCAAAGATATAGTAGAAAAAGTAAATAACAGATTGTTTATTTCATATAATCATATTCAAGCATATAAAAAAAAAGTAAAATCAGTATATAAATCGGTAGATGATATAATAAATACAGTTATAAAATCCAGTTTTGTTCCTTATATGATTGATGGCAACTTGCTTTATGAAAATAAATACGTTGATGGCATAACGCCTTTTATATTTAAAGAAAGAACACATAAAATACTTTATTTAGATTTATACGGAAGCGATAAAGTGGGATACTTATTTAATGTTAAAAATGAAAAAACCAATTTTCATCGCATTCTCTCTGGATTATTAGATATACATGGATTTTTTATAAAGGAATGTAATACATCAATGTGTAGTTATGTAAATGATTGGAATTATGGTTATATAGCATTTAATAAATGCAAACAAATTTTTGAAAAGGTTTGTATTTATATTATACATTGTATTCTTTATATAAGGTCAAAAGTTCCTGAAGAATTTAAGGAAAATATTATATATAAAATATTGTCAAAGGTATTTTACGATGTTTTTACAATCATTTTAGAAAATTATTGTTTATAATTTTATTAGTTTAAGGTAATTTTATTAGTTTAAATTTAATACAATTAATATTTTCTATTTGTAAAATGGACGAAATTGATATTACAGATTCAACTTTTTCATTAAACAACAATTTTGATACCAATGCAGTTCTTTCTGGAGGAGATGGTGAAGCAAAATCATTTTATATGTATGCTGCTATTGCTGTGGGCGTTTTAGTTTTATGTTATATACTTTATACAACATTTGCAGGTAAAGGTAAAAGAGTAACATTTCAAGACAAATTAGAGCAATGTTATGGAGATGTTTGCTATCCAAGCGACCATTAACATTTGAAGCGATCATTAATAGCGTCTGCACGTTTTACCGCCATATAAATTTAAAATGCCTTTCTTTTTAGTTTTTTTAGATTTTTTAGATTTACCTTTCTTTTTTTCTTTTTCTCCTTTATTGTTTTTTATTTTTTCTTTAATTTCATCAGGTTTATAATTTAAAAACCATTCTTCAAATGCCTTTTTATCGCCAGATTTTTTTAGTTCCTTATATTTTTCAGCCTTATGTGCGCGAATTTCTTCAACTGATTCTTGATGACCATAACATGTAACACTAAAACGGCGTAATAATCCTTTTTGTGATAGTCTATTTTTTTGTTGAACTTCAAAAAGAAATTTTGACATACATAATATTCTCTCTAAGAAATCATTATAATAAGGTTTATTGGCATATAAAAAGGCCAAATAAAAACTTAACATAGTGTCAATAGTTGCTATTTTTACCTTTTGACCGCTAATTTTAATATTATTATAGCTATGACACGCAATAGGTTTATAAATAAACGCAATACTATCTTTGCCAATCATTATTTCATAATGAAGAGGAACTACTTCGCCAATGGGTTCTCTCTTTTCTATTTTAACATTTTTAATTCCAATATCCTTTAAACGCTCTCTAACAATTTGTGCGGTTGTTTCAGGATCGTTTGATAAAACGTCAAAATCAGGATATTTTTCTACTTTGCGTCTTTGGTTCTTAGGCATATATTGTGAATAGAGAGAAAGAGCATAACCACCAAAAAATACAACTCCTTGATTTACAAATGTGCTGCGAACAGTATCATAAATTTTTTCTTCAAAATCCGGATTGTCCATATCTCTTTGAAATTCAACTTGATTACAATTTACATTTGTAATTGGATAATGTTTATTTAATAATGTTAAACGTTTCATTACCTTTTCCCATCTACTTATATCGCCTGCGGGTCTTGATAATTCTAAATACATTGACATTCTTAAATAATTAGGAGGTGTATATAAAATACCGCCAACTTGAATTGCGTCTTGCTTTAGCGCATTATAAATTTCCTTTGGCAAATAAGTAATATCTGCAACAGGAATATAATTAACATATACCTTATATGTTCCGTGATGTTGTCCGGATTTTGCCTCTACATCTGTAAAGCCTTCTTTATAATATAAATCGGCAAGATCTTTTGCATCTTCTAGAGCATTAACAGAAAAGAAATCATAATCAGGGACTTCTAATTCTTTGTTGTAAAATTGGTCTTCTTCAGGTAATATATTATTAATAGCTGTTCCGCCATAACAAATTAATTTTTTAAGTTTTATAAAATTTTCTACGATATGAATAATACGCTTAATATCATCTGAATTAACTATGCGTTTGGCCATTTTTTCTTCAGCTTTATCGACTGCCATACGTAAAATAGCCAATTCACAATCAGTAAATGTTAAATCTTTGCAAACGTTTTTATCTTTCATAGTTATTTCTTATATATACATTAGATTAATATATAAAAAATAATATATATTATTTGAATTTAAAAGTAGTTTACTATTAATATTATTGATAAATAAATGGCATCTATTTTAAACGAAAATAAAGAATTATTAGATAAAATTACATCATATTGTGGAAATGTATATAGAAGACGACTTATTAAAGATTTAGAAGACTTAATAACTGTTTATAGCATAGTTCAAGTTAATTTTGACGAAAATTTGCGAGTTCCTATTGTCACAGTTATAGCAGATTGTAATGTTATTAAAATTACACTTCATAAGTCCTTTCCATTTAAATGTCATAGTAGCATTGAACTAAATGGAGAGCCTTATTCAAAAATTTTAATTTATACAAGTGGCGAGAGAAAAGCCGCATTAAAAGAACTAAAAGGAATAGATTGTTTATGCTGTGAATCGTATATATGTGAAAGTAATTGGAAAATTCAATTGCGCTTAAGAGACATAGTTGATGAAGTTTTAAAAAATATTGAAATTAATAAAGAATTAGATACATATATACGTAATAAACATATTAATAACAATGATAATAATGCTAATGAAAATGTAGATGCAAATAAGAAAAGAAAAATTCATTAATTCTCTCCATCTGACGAAATATAAAAGTCAAAATCATCTTCAATTATAACGTCACCTTCTATAAATCGTGGTTTATTTAATAAGGCATACAAAATTTCTTCATCTGAAAATATAACGGATTCCCAATTTCCGTTTCTAATTATAAAGGCTTCCCATGGTTTATTTTTCATACAAGAAGAACTATAAAAGTAATTCCAAAACATTTGCACCTTTTCAAGAGTATCAATATTTGAAAATGCGCTTTCTATTTGTATAAATTGAATTAATGAATTGAATAAATAATTTTTTACTTTATACTCTTCCATAAACCCCTTTATATAGTTCATAGAGGGCAAAAATGTGCTAGGTCTTGCTTCTATTATTATATAAGGTATAAGGTTTAATGACATATATTAATTATAATTATTATATTTATTACAATAATTATAAATATTCTATTTTTAATTTTATATTTTTTAATTTAAGTTTTAAAGCTATAATAATCAGTTGACACTGTTCTTGTTGCATAAGAATATTGTGGATTTTGTGGTGTTGGTGTCGCAATAGTAACTGGTTGATTACGAAGTGCTGCGGGTTTCAAGCAAAAAGCGTAACCACATTCGTCAAAAAATCCGGTGCTTTCCATTAAGAAATTATCTACCAATTGATAGCGCATTGCCACCATTTGACAACCATAATTACGGCATAAAAGACCACTTGGATTACCAGGTGCGCTACCGCTATCAGGAAATACAATTGTCATTCCTGTTTTGTTATAATTGGATAGCTCTTGTGTGTCGGGACTATTTTTAACATTATAATAGTTATATGCTCTCATAAATATAGAATTACTTGTTAAATTAACATATTCTAAAAACTCTTCATTATGTAAGAATGAATTATTTGTTTTATCTACAATTAAGATAACCTTATTTTTAAAGCTTAATAATGGCATAGCTCCTAAATTTTTGCCAGAATTTTCAAAACTATAGTCCTTGCCAAGCATCAAATTGGGATAAGACTTAAATATGGTTGCTAAATTGGTATACATTTTTTGATTGTTGCTTTTAATTCTTAAATGGATAATTAATGGGTCGGTAGGGTTCGGACAAGTGCCGCCAGAAAAAGCATAACCATTTATAGTATCCATTACGGTGCCAAATGGAACGGAATTAAATGTTTCTTTAATATAATAGCTGTCGTTTGTGCTAGTTGCGACAACGGGTTGACTATCAATAGAGTAAATTTCAAAGTCTAAGCAGCGAACGCCTTGACCTATAACTGCTTTTAAGTTGCAGACATCTACAAAGTTGTTTTTATAGCTGCCGCCGCTGCAAGCGTTGTAAGCCGTTTTTATATAATAATCATAAAGGTTGCCGCTGCAATCCGAATCAGAAGAATTGATTGAACGAATATTGCCGTTAATGGATGAATATAAATTATTCATATAGCTGCATTGTCCTTTTTCTAATTTAGTTAAATAAATGACATAACCAATAAAAATAATTAATATAATAAATGTAAAAGCAATTATAGCGTAACTTTGAAAATCTTCATTTAGTCCTTTTATTGCGCTTAAATAATCGGTTGGATTTGTTGTTGACATAATATCTAATATATTATATTATTTTTAATTTTAGAAGGTTAATTAATTTATATTATGATGAAATTATTAATTAAAAATTAATATACTTATATACTAAATATGGCAGGTGGATTAATGCAACTTGTAGCAGTAGGACAACAAAATGTAATTTTAAATGGTAATCCAAGTAAATCTTTTTGGAAAGCAACATATAAAAAATATACGAATTTTGGTAAGCAAAATTTTCGTCTTGATTACGAAGGCACACCATCATTAGGTCTCACAACAGAATCAACTTTTAACTTTAAGGTGAAACGATACGCAGATTTGCTTATGGATACATATATTTCTATAAATTTACCTAATATATGGAGTCCAGTAATGCCTCCTCAAGCGGTTCCACAAGCAGACGGCACAACTATTTATACAAATTGGGCTCCCTATGAATTTCAATGGATAGAAAATTTAGGCGCACAAATTATTAGCCGCATAACAATAACGTGTGGGAATCAACAATTACAACAATTTTCAGGACAATATATATTAAATTCTGCAAGAAGGGATTTTTCTGGAAAAAAACTTGCATTATTTGATGAGATGACAGGTAATGTTCCAGAGCTTAATGATCCTGGAAATTCTGGTGCACGTGTGAACGCATATCCTAATGCTTTTTATACAACATCACCAGCAGGGGCGCAGCCTTCAATCATGGGACGCATACTTTATATACCATTAGGCGCTTGGTTTACTTTGCTTACACAACAAGCTTTTCCTTTAATTGCACTTCAATATAATGAACTTCAAATAAGCGTTTCATTTAGACCTATTAATGAGTGGTTTACAATTCGCGATGTTATGGATTATACAAATAATTTTCCAGTAGTTGCACCTAATTTTAATCAATTTTATATGCAGTTCTACAGATTTCTTCAAACGCCACCCGACGAAGAATTAGGTCCTACATCATATATTGATACAAGAACAAATTGGAATGCGGATATTCATTTAAATTGTACTTATTGCTTTCTCTCTAATGATGAAGCGGAAATCTTTGCTAAGAACGAGCAAAAATATTTAATTAAACAAGTTTACGAAAAACCTTATTATAATGTAACAGGTCAAAATAAAATAGATATAGATTCAATTGGTATGGTAATTAGCTGGATGTTTTATTTTCAACGCAGTGATGTTAATTTGCGAAATCAATGGTCTAATTATACAAATTGGCCTTATAATTATATGCCGCAAGATGTTAGTCCAGCACCAACTGCAGGTGATTTTCCAAATCCTGCTCCATCTCCTCCAAATCCCGCACTTTTAGGACCAGGCTTAAATCCAGATGGCACCTTAAGTGGTTTGTATATAACAGGAATTTATAATCCTCAAAATTTAAAGCAAATTTTAGTTGCTCTTGGAATATTATTGGACGGACAATATAGAGAGAATTTATTACCTGCAGGTGTGTATAACTATGTTGAAAAATATACCAGAACAGCTGGTGCAGCACCATCAGGATTATATTGCTATAATTTTTGTTTAGATACAAGTCCATATTCAACGCAGCCATCTGGTGCAATGAATATGAGTAGATTTACAAATATACAATTTGAATTTTCAACAATTGTGCCTCCAGTAGATCCTTACGCACAAGTATTAACCATTTGTGATCCAACAACAGGAGAGATTGTAGGTATAAATAAACCAACATGGCGCATTTATGATTACAATTATAATATGTATTTAATTGAAGAAAGAGTAAATATGGTTACATTTATTGGTGGCAATGCTGCTCTTATGTATGCTGTTTAAATAATTATATTATTTATAAAATTTAATATCTTCTATATTTTCTAGATTTTCTTGACTTCTTATATGTTCTTGATTTTCTTGACTTTCTAGATTTTCTTGACTTCTTATATGTTCTTGATTTTCTTTTACGTCCTCCGGCAGCCTCAACAGCACCAATGTCATTAGTATTTATAAAATTATTTAAAAAATTATCAATATCACTAATAATATTACGAATTGCATTCTCGGTTGTCATACTTGGATCTTCTTCATCTAGATATTCTGTTAAATCTCTTTTTGTATTTGCTGCTAGATTTGTTATCAATTCAGCCTTTCTTCCTTGAGATGCCTCATTCCATCCAGAAGCTGATAAAACCCTTTCTACATAACTCGCAGCAGCTAAATTATCACGCGCATTATTACCTGTTGGTTCCATCATTATTTTTCTTGCTTGAGCTATAATATTAAAAATATCTTCATATTGATTAATGCCAGGAAGATTTACAAGATTTACAAAATTACTCATTATATAATATTATTATATTAAATCCCAAAAATTAATATAATAACTAAAGTTATATTCGATTAACGCGGTGTATTAGGATCCCTCCAATCTATATCGTGTGCTTCAAACCATACAGGATCGCCAATATCTTTATTTAATATAACAACAATAGGATCGTTTCTATTGGGTCTATATAATGGCAATTTCACTCCTTCAACCACAATTTGTCTAAGTTTAACATTAGAATCTTCTAATTTTTTTCCTTTCCAAAATAAAGTAAATGGTTGTGGTTCTGGTTTTCCTGATTCGCGATTTAAACCATTATCAATAACATATTGTTTAATATCATTAATAGTTGCGGCATTAATAAATCTATCTAAATTTGTATTTGCAAAACGCTCTGGCATTTCGTGTGTAGAACCATATGCGGATTTAATTAACAAATGATAATGTGGTAAATCTTCGTCTTGGTGACCGCCCATTTTACTTCTTCTTTTTCTTGTTTTTCTCTTTAAATTCTTTAGACCTCTTTTTTTAGATTTTTTCATTATATATTTGTTTAATATTTTATATTTAATTAACCAATATAAAATACTTAAAAATACAATACAAATATTATATAATGTTTAATGATGAATATTTAACTGGAATTATTGACATAAATAAATACGCATTTAATGGTTACACTGATATATTTTTACGTAATGAAAGTTTTTTACGCAATGATAGTATAAATTTATGTGATGAAATTGATATATTATTAAAAAATAATGAGTTAGACTTTTATATTAAATGGCTAGAATCAATGATAAATATTGAAAATGATAATAATAAATTACATTATAAAATAGATAAAAAAGGAGAATTAATTATAAAATCTTATTATTTAAAAATTGATAATACAAATCATTTATATTATTTTAATTTTGATGAAAACGATGAATGCACTGAGTTTATTTTGTTAATAAATACAAAAGGTAATTTTATTGCAGTTGGACACAATGGAGGTCATTTGTTTATGGATACAGATAAATTTTCATTTTGCCAATCAGATGGAACAGGTGATGAGTTGGTTAATGAAAATGTTAAAATAAGCAAACTTGTATTATTAAAAAAATCATTAAATTTAATTGATTATATGATAAGAAATAATACAGCAGATTATTAAATATTTTATTAACAAATATAAATACATATTTTATAAAATAAGTATAAAATATGTATAATTTAAAAGATGATTTCTTTTTAGATTTAGATAATTATTACGCAAATCAAAATGCAATTATAAATAATGAATATTTAAGTATATGTATTATGGGTTTAGGAGTTGGTTTACTAGTTTGTGTTACTATTTTATTTATTAAATTAGAGAGAAATAAAATTATAATTTATGACAACGAATCTAAAAAAGATGAAGAAGTTTAAGGTAAAAATTTATTTAACCTTTGGTAAAAATTTATTTAACCTTTGGTAAAGGCGCATTGGAAGCATAAGGTCCATCTTCCATAAACTCTCCTGTTAAGGAATAACGTTTTGGATAATCAGGCATATATGGTAATTGCGGTGGTTTATAACGCTTATCAAATAGTTTTTTAGATTCTTCAAAATCTTTGGTCCAAATATCTACACCAAACGCAGCAGCAGGTGCTTTAGAATTTGGATTTTTTGTTATAACTAACTCGTGCGTTCCATAACCACTTGTTAAAGGTGAATAAGTAGGTGTAACGCCAACAGTTAATTTACCAGCATTATCTGCAGCAGGAACAGACGCACTAGTTTTAGGTAAAGGAGGTGAATATGGCTGGCAACCAGGACAATCAATATCACTTAAACATTGCTGTCCTGTTATAGAACATCTAGCAGTGGGTCCACAAAAATTTTTACAGCTATAACTTGTTGTTAATGGTAAATTAACTGTGTGGCTAGCTCCGCTTGTAAAACATTCAACAATATAATCATTTGTTGTTAAATATTGGACCCATTGCATTATTAAAACGAATAAAATTAAACATACAATAACGTAAAATATAAAAGTATAATTCATATAATTTATATTTATATTAAAAAATAATGATTTTAGTAAATAATTATTTTATAAATTTAATATCATTTTAATATAAGTAATGTCAGATACATCAGCAATTGATGAAAAAAGAAATGAAACAGAAGGAACACCGAACAGCGACTACTTAATTGATATTAAGAATTTTATAGTATCTATAATAGCAACCTTAATAGTAATTATTTTATATTTTTCTCTCGGTGGTTTAATTATATTTGCATGTAAATTAGCTCAGTCAAATATTTTACCAACAGATTCAAGATGTTATCCTTACACAGATTCAAAACCAGAAATCAAACCTATTCAAACCAATATTTTTACAACATTTCAAGAGCCTCAAATGTCTATGAAAATGAGTTTTCCTTACAATGACTATAATGCTTCAAATGCTGTTCTTGATATGTTTCGTGAATATAAAGGTGAAGGAAATTCAAACTTTTTAGCCAATTATATTATTCAAATTGCAGAGTCATTATTTAGCTTCAGTTATGGAGCAACAAATAAAATTTTAAATATGATAAATGGTCTTCCTGAAATAATTTTAGTGCTTTTTGGTCCTTTTATTGTTGGTATAATGTCTCTCTTTGTATTGGTAGCACAAAATATATATGCAGTGTATTTATGGTTTGCTAGTATGGGGTGGTTTTTTAAATCAAATACAAATGAAAGCGGAACAGGTGCGCCAAAATGGACAAATGTTACTTTAACAGATCCATTTAATTACGGTATTTCAATTGCACTTGTCATTGGATTTATTATATTATTTTTCTTTGCAATGCCAGTTATATTTTTCATGTCTTTTTTAGTTTTTATATTCTGTAGCGTATCATGTATAACATATAAGGCAGAAATAGGTGGAAAGACTGCATATGCCAGCACTATTATTAAGGATATATTTAAATATTATAAACTTCCAATTATGGCTATTTTTAGTCTTTTTGTTGTATCAAACGCATTTACAAAACTTGGAACTGCACCAGGTATATTTTCTATTATTACACTTTTTGCAATTTATTTTGGTCTTGTTTCAATTGATACATTTAAATCCGTGGAAATTGAAAATATGACACCTGTTGTAAGCTTTGAACAAGCAAAAAAGAAATGTGTTGGAGTAGAGCCAGTTAAAAGTGCAGTAAGTTTTTTAGGTAGTCTATTAGGGCAAAAAGGTGGTTCTATAACAAAAGAACTTAAAAACGCAGGTAAATTATTATCAAAAAAATAATACTTAAAAATAAATATATTTAATTATTAATAATACTATGGGTAAAGACAAACAAAAACTTTCGAAGCATCCGTTTGTAAGTATATGCATGCCTACTTTTAACCGCAGACCATTTATTCCAATTATTATTGAGTGTTTTAATAATCAAACTTATCCTAAGGATAAAATGGAATGGATTATTGTTGATGACGGAACTGATAAAATTGAAGATCTTGTAAAAGACCATCCTCAAGTTAAATATTATAAATATGATGAAAAAATGACACTTGGTGTTAAAAGAAATTTAACAAATAGTCTTGCAACTGGAGATATTCTTATATATATGGATGATGATGACTATTATCCACCTGAAAGAGTAAGTCATGCAGTTGAAACCTTAAGAAAAAATCCAAAAGCATTATGTGCTGGTTCTAGTGAAATGTTTATTTATTTTAAACATATTCATAAAATGTATAAATTTGGACCTTATGGACCAAATCATGCAACTGCAGCTACATTTGCATTTAGAAAAGAATTGCTTAAAAAAACTAAATTTGAAGAAAAAGCATCGGTTGCAGAGGAAAAAAAATTTTTAAAGGATTATACTATTCCTTTTGTTCAACTAGATCCCAAAAAAACTATTTTAGTATTTTCTCATACACAAAATTCATTTGATAAAAAAGAGCTATTAAATCAAGGACCAAACCCATTTATTAATGAAACACCGGTTGTTCCAGCAGATATTGTTAAAGAACCAAATGTTTTAAAGTTTTTTATGGAAGATATTGACGATATTTTAAACTCTTATGATCCTGGAAGAACTGAAAATAAAAAAGATGTTACTAAGCAACTAGAAAATATTAAGGTTGAACGTGAAAAAATGATTCAAGAACACATTAAAAAGGAAACAGAATATAACGAAACTATGACAGCAATTCATATATTAACAAATCCACAATTATTAAAAGATAAGATTACAGAATTAGATGAAAATGCTAAGCAACTTATTGAAAAAAACAAATTTTTAGAAAACAAAATTAAAACATTTATGAGTGAAATTACTGTTGAAGAAGTTAAATATACAGAGTTTAAACAGACTGATAATAAAAATCCAGTTGCTTTAAAACAAAGAATGGATGAGTTAGAAATTATGGTTAATAAATTGTCAAGTTTAAATAAAGCATTAGATAACAAACTTAAAGAAATTATTCAAGCAAAAATTCAAGAAAAAATGAAGCAAAAGGCAGGACCTACTTTAACTTTAAATGAATCAACTTAAATCACGAATATATATTATAATAAACTATTTAAAGACATATTCGTAATATGTATAACAACGAATAAAATGGCTACTACATATAACGACAATAATTGGTCTGATAATGACAGTGATTCTGATTCTTTATGTTTAAATGAATTGGATGAAATTAGATTGATTGAAAAGGCTAAGCGTGCAGATGTTGGATATAATAAGTTTTTTCGCACTTTTAAATATAAGAACGATAAAGGTCAGGTTAGAACCAAGAGAGTAAAGAATGAATTTTATACTAGTAGTTTTGGCGTTGGTGCGCTAATTCGTGATGCTGAATCGGGAGAGTATTACGAGTATAAAGTTGGTAGTGCGGATGAGGATTTGTTTTTTAAGGCAATTATTCATAGTGGATTGTGTAATAACAAGGGAAAGACTACTACCGCTTTCTTTTCATCACCTAATGCATATATGCAACTAATGGATTGTGAGTTAAGTGAAAATATTGTTAGTGCTTGGGAAAAGAAGCGCAATGCTAGATTAGAAGTTCTTAAGAGTGAAAGTAATAAGACTATTAATATGGCTAGTGTTGTTGTGCGTTAAATTATAAATTGTAGCATTTAAATTTAATTATAAATTTATAAATTAAATTTAATATTTTTTTGTTTTTCTTTTTAAAATACTTATTTTACGACGAGTATAAGTGCGTTTTTTATTTTTACCACCAATTGCGCTTGCTCTGTCGCTTTTACTGTTGCTTACGCTTGCAAATTCAAACTCTGTCATAACACCAAAATGGTCCGAAACAAATAATTCAAAACCATTTTCAACACTTAATTTTTTATTTTTACTTGTTTTATATGCATCTAAAAATTCCTCCTTTTTTCTTTGAGCGCTTAAATTGCCTTTTGGATTAAATATCATATATTCTGCATATTCAGTATTATATTTATTTATATTATCTTGATAATCTGTTATGCCATTTGAATTAAATAATCTTATAGTGTCTGGATCAGAATCTAATATTGTTGCTTTATCATTTACAACTGCGCTACTAATAGGCTTTAATTCATTATTAAAAAAAATGCCATCATAACGCAATTTTTTCTCTTCCAGTTTTCCCAAAAAACGAAATGTATTTATGTCTGTAAATTCTGTATAACCTTCTTTAACATCAGTAGATGGATCATCAATATGCAACTCTTTATACGAATCATTTAAATTAAGACCATTTGGACCTACCAAAAATTTATGTTCGGACCATTTCATATCTGAAACAGTTGGGTCATAAATTAAATGTCTGTTAGCATCACGTTCTGCTCTTCCTGATTTTTCACCTCTATATCTTATAGAGTTTAATTCAAAATTAAAATCTCCCAATACAACTATTGCTTTTTCACTTGAAGTGCCACTTCTCATTTCATCTATTTTTTGCTTAATAAACATTAATTGTTGACGTCTACATCTTGCGTAATTTTCCCATTTATATTTTTGTCCTGGAGAGATTTCTGAACCTGCTTGCATATATACATTAAAAATTACCAAATTTTCAAATTCATATATACCTAACGCATTATAATAACTTGAATTGCCTTGTAGCATATATGTGGTTGCTTTTTTTGCTGGATATTTTGACATCATAGAGGTAGTTGCATTTGCTCCAAATCCTTCTTGTCTAATCATTTCCTCTTCTGTTGGATAAATATATGGATACATAGTTGTTATTTCGTCTTTATCTAGCAAATCTATAAAGGTGCGAGTTGATTCTTGAATACAAATAAAATCAGGGCGATTGTCCTTTAAAAATTGTCTTAGTAAAGCCGTTCTTAGTTTCATTAAATCATAAGACGCTTCATTTGCAGAGTTAGGCTTTGACACCTGTCCGTATACACCCCAATAAAGTCCAAGAGCATTTTGAGTTAAAATTTTAAATCTTAATGGAACAGAAACAATTGATTCTATTCTGATAGGTGAATCTGTTACACGTCTTTTATAAGAATCACCAACATTATATATACCTTCTATGGTTGAAGAAGCTTTTTGTTGAATAGTGCATGATGTTGGATGAAATTCAGGTGTATAACTTTTTAAACGTCCTGTTTCCTCATTTATTATAACATCACTTTGCAATATATTTTCAGGATTATCTGGATTAGTATCATCATATTCGCCGTCATAATGAATTTCAAAAACTTTTACTGGTTTTGCGGGATCTTGTATTGGCCCTTTGCCATTTGTCTCTACAGCTAATCTATTTGCTGGTTTTAATCCATTTCTATCTAATTCATCTGGTGGTAAGTATTTAAAATTATAATTTGGATCACTGCATAACTGTTCGCTTCCCTGAGGAACACATAATCCATAATTTACCTCATCTTGATCGCACATTGAATATCCTGCGGGACATATTTTTTTATATGATAATTCTCTATCACCAATTCTTGTTTTGCTTTTAATGCCATCACCTAATATTCCGCGACCTTTTTGTTTTCTTAATTTGCGTGTTTTATATTTATATTTCATTATATAAATATAAATATATAATATTTGAAAAATTATATGAAATAAATTATTCATCACCACAAACGCAATCATCGTCCTCTTCATCTTCTTCTAATTCTTTATCAGCTGTTCCAGATGCGTTTTCTTTTATATATTTTTCAATATAACGATATATTCGATTAATATCCAATTTTGTTATTTCATAATTTTCTAATAATCCTAAAATTTCAATATCATCATAATTATTTTTAAGTTCAATAAAAAATGAAAATAGGTCTTTTTTATCCATTCCAAGTTTTTGACATAATTTTTGAATAAATAAAGAATTATTATATTCTGTTGAATATTTTGTTAATACCTTTGTAAATCTTACTTCAGTTGGGTTGTATTTCTGTCTATTTTTTATAGTTTCATGATATAATTTATTGTTTTTAAATGTTTTGATGAGAGAACTCATTTCATTAAACTGCCAAATTTGCTTTTGAAATGTAATTCTATCAATATAATCTGCAAAGCATATATTATCCAATTGCTTTAAATAAAATGGAATAGATTGTTTTTTATCTATTTTATCAATTACATCAATTATATTTTCATGCCATAATAATCCAACACTTGTTCTATCTGTTTCATTCATAATATTATTATGTTCGCTAAGAGGATAATAATTATTTATTAGCTTATTTGTTATTTTTTTGGTATCATCGCTATATGATTTAATTTGTAATACACTTTCAATAATATCAAATGAAAAATCATTTGATTTTTTATATAATTTATAAATATTATCTATTTTTCTTAAATCACCTTGAACGTATGAAATAATAGAAGTTTTTGTATTTGGATTTATATTTGGCATTAATGACTGTATAACAGTTGTTATTTGTAGTTGAGTTGGTGGTTTTAGTTCAACAACATTACATACTTTCATTAACTCCTTAATTTTTTTGTCAACCTTATAATTTCCAATGCATATTATAGGATTTACTGTTGTTTCTTCTAATTTTTGTTTTTTAGTTTTTTTAGGTCTAATAAGTTTAATTAATGTATTTATTCCTCCTTTATCTCCATTATTCATGCCATCAATTTCATCCATAACAATGGCAATTTTTTTTACCTTTTTATGAAATAAACTCATAATATTTTTGTCAGACATATTATGTTTTGTTATGTCTTCAATAACACTTGTATTTCTAATATCACCAGCGTCATATTTAATAATATCATAATCCATATCTTTTAATAATTTAGTAACAAACGTAGTTTTTCCTGTTCCTGGGTCACCATAAATGTATATACCTTTTTTAAATAATAAGTCGTTTTTGTTTAACTCAAAATCTTGTAATATTTTTTTTATATTTGTAGCATTTTCCTCTCGTCCAAATATTTTATTTATGTTGAGTTCTTCCATTTTATATATTTAACAACATTCTTTTTATGTAGATTTTTACCTAATCCATGTTCTTTTAAAAATATATTTATTATTTTTAAGCAATTTTCTGATTCATTTTCAATACAAAAATTTATAAGAAAATATAAATAATTACCAAAAGACATATTTTTATAATACACTTGACCTTTTTCATACCATTTACAATAATTCTCTCTTATAATTGCATTTAAACAATAATCATTATCTCTTTTAATTATATCTTTAATATAATTGTCAACTTGATTTGGTTTAATTGGAATTAAATAATGATATAATTTATAATTCTCTCGATTAGTAAAAATAAACTTTGCTTTCGGAACATATTCTTTAATCAAATTTACTAGTTCATTTGGTAATTTACGTATTTTTTCAATTAGTTCATTATTCATTATAATTATACTATAGTTATATTTATAATGATTTCAAATATTATTTTTTAAAGTAAATTTATTTACGAATAGTTTAAGTAAATTTATTTACGAATTTTTTATTTACGTTAACTGTGTTTGCGTTGTTTGACAAGGATTTGCAACACCATATGTGACTGCATCCCAACTTACGCCGCAATTTTTAGCCCATGTATATTTTGCACATAAACTATTTGAACCCACATAAGGTGCAACATTAAAATTCATTGTTAAATGTTTTGAACCAGTTGGAGCAGGGCAAGTTCCTAAATCTTTAACATTTACACATTTAGCATTATTTCCAGAACCATCAGCAATCCAATAATCGGGACAATTTGGAACCATTGGTGGCCATTGGTTATCTTTACCAGCTGATAAAACAAAGCCAATTAATATTAAAGCAATTATTAATATTGCAATTGCAACAAATAAAACAGTTTTTTGAAATCCGTCCATATAAATTAAATATATATAATTTTTTCTATTTACCTATTTTATATAATGAATAAAACAACTAATGGACGTGTAGATATTAAATCTCCTAATACTTCAAAATTGTTTCAAATGTATGATAAAATCCCCGCTAATCAATGCACTACATTTAGAAGCGCAACTGAAGGATTATGGGATTCAACTGCTTTATCTCAAGCTTACTTCTCCAATCAAAATATTCAAATTATTCAAAATGGAATAAGAGCTGGAGTTTATAATAGATCAAATGGTCAATACGTTATTTGTCCTCAAGATTGCGATTCACTCAAAATTATTATGAGAAGTGTATTTTTACAATACTCTGCTAACCAACCTAATAATATTCCCGAACAAATTGCAGAGCTAAATAAAATTGTATTAGATTACTGTATTCAACAAGTATATAGCGAAGCACAAGGTTATATGACTTATGTAAATGATGTAAGCACTCTTGTTGTTCCAATTGAACGTCCAGTTATGACTAGTAATAATGATAGACAATTAGAATTAAAAAGTTGGTTTTAAAGCCGAAAGGCGACTGTGTAAGCCAAAAGGCGACTGCGTAAGGATGTAGTCCGACTACTTATCTACGAGATATTCTTAATCGATTTTTTAACATTGTTTTTTGATATTTTTGTGCTTCTTTCTTTTTTTTATTATCTATTATATCAAATTTTTTTTTAATTTCTAGTAGATTATTAGCAGCAATATCATACTTATTAGACAATTTATCATTAAAGAGTTTGTTTCTTTTTGGCACTGGTTTAATAGTAAGCAGCGGATTATTATTTATATTATTTAGGTTTACTTGAAAATGATATATTTCTTTATTTAAAAAGTAAAGACTTTCATCATTTAATTCTTTTTCATATTTATAATCACAAATAATCTCAAAATTTTCATATTTTCTTTTATATCGTAATACATCATTTAATTGAATATGTCTGCTGTAAGAACAGCCTGTTAAATAAACATCTTGTGCGCCATAAGCGACTAATTGCATTAAGCCTCCTCCAAACATTACATATATAAAAAAAATTTATTTATATATTTTTTATATATCTTATAATATTTATATATTTATTCGTCTTCAATAACTAGGTTTGCAGCTGGTTTCTTAATAATTTTCTTTACACTTGAAGATGCTTTAATAACTGATTTCTTTTTCTTTTCTTCTCCAGCCATCAATCGTGCTCTTTCTTCCTTATATTCCATATATTGCTCTCTAAGTTCATTTAATTCATTTAACCACATCTTATGAATTGTAGTATTTTTAACTTGCTCCAATTCTTGCTCTTTATTACCCTTATCTTTTAACAACTTTTCTACATTCTCCTCCGTCACGGAATCCATAGGCATTTTTACCAAATATTTATATTCTTCATCATCATCTATTTTATCATAACCCTTTGCTTCAAGCATTTCAATCACTTGTTCCTTCTTCTTCTTACGCAAATCAATCGTGCCATCCAAATTTTCTTTAATATATTTGGCTTTATTCGTTAAAAGAGTTAATTCTCTTTCTAGCGCTTCAATCAAATAATTCTTTCTATCTTGATACAAACCAAGTCTAACTCCGTAATACGCATCAATAATTTGCGATACATTGTCATACTTTTGTAGCGTATCATTTGCATCAAACAAATGCATATTTGTAGTCGTATTTGTAGTATACAATTTAAGCACCTTTTCTAATCCATTACATCCATGATCTCCCTTTGCTTTTTCTAACTCTTCCAATTTGCCCTTTATAAATGTAATAGTAAAGTCAATAGTTGTATCCTTACTCATATCGTCATATTCTTTAATTGTTGCAGCAATCTTTTTACCTTCCTTATCTTGTCCTGGCTCAATTAACTCTTCAAGCAATTCCTTAAAATCTTCAGTCCAATATCCAACAGGCAATTCAGTAACACGAATTTTATCATTTGCTAACTTTTCATAACAACCTCTAATTAGAAACTTACCATCATTAATCTTTGTAATTTGTCCCTTAAATCCTTCGTAATAAGGCATAAAATCAATTTCATCTTCAATATTTAACAACTTGTTCTTAAGATAATCGATAATTTGTAAAGGATTATAACACATAATATCAGTGCTAAAACCAGTGCCAATACCCTTTGAACCATTAACAAGTATCATAGGAATAATAGGCGCATAATAAATAGGCTCTACAGATAATCCATCATCGTTTAAATAAGTAAGCACATTATCATCAGCAACAGGAAAGATTGATCTGGTAATTTTATTTAATTGTGTAAAGATATATCTTTCAGATGCACTATCTTTTCCACCTTGTAATCTAGTGCCAAATTGTCCGTTTGGCATCAATAAATTAATATTATTAGAACCAACGAAATTTTGCGCCATTCCAACAATTGCACCATTTAAACTGCTTTCGCCATGATGATAACCAGAATGCTCTGAAACATAACCACTAAATTGCGCCACTTTAATTTCAGTCGTTAAATTCTTTTTAAACGCAGAAAACAAGATTTTCCTAAGCGATGTCTTAAGACCATCCATCAAGTTAGGAATACTTCTATCACAATCATATTTAGAGAAGTGAA